>Ga0164242_10000741_pt1 | contig 39365 bp, 35 predicted proteins | sample OricomgcompostMG_FD_108783 | JGI IMG/M metagenome (GOLD analysis project Ga0164242, IMG submission 108783) | Miracle-Growth compost microbial communities from Emeryville, California, USA - Original compost - Miracle growth compost (MG) ... | reverse complement strand
CCCGGTGCCGTTCGCCGACTTCGTCACCACGACCACGCACAAGAGCCTGCGCGGCCCGCGCGGCGGCGTGATCCTGATGAAGGCCGAGCACGAGAAGGCCATTAATTCCGCGATCTTCCCCGGCATCCAGGGCGGCCCGCTGATGCACGTGATCGCGGCCAAGGCCGTGGCGTTCAAGGAAGCGCTCTCGCCCGAGTTCAAGACTTATCAGCAACAGGTGGTCGAGAACGCACGCGTGCTGGCCGAAACGCTGGTCAAGCGCGGCCTGCGCATCGTCTCGGGCCGCACGGAAAGCCACGTGATGCTGGTGGACCTGCGCGCGAAGAAGATCACGGGCAAGGCCGCCGAGGCCGCGCTGGGCGCCGCGCACATCACCGTGAACAAGAACGCGATCCCGAACGACCCGGAAAAGCCGTTCGTGACGAGCGGCATTCGCCTGGGTTCGCCGGCGATGACGACGCGCGGCTTCGGCGTAAAGGAAGCCGAGCGGGTGGGCAACCTGATCGCCGACGTGCTCGAAAGTCCGCAAGACGCGCCGACGATCGAGCGCGTGCGTGCGCAAGTCGCCGAGCTGACTGCGCGCTTCCCGGTTTATCGCTGAGGGCTTCGCGACCGGGATTCCGGTCCGCCGATCGTTGATTGTTCGAGGGGGGCAGCCGCGTGGCTGCCCCCCTCGACGTATGCGGCATTCGTACTGATTGCGGGGCTGGGGCGGCATGCGCCTCATGGCGCGCTGGCGTTCTCGAACGGCGCGCCCTTTCTTTGCGGGATCTGCCTGGCTAGAATTCGCACTAGAGTAGATCCATAGTATACAGACTAAAGACAGAGATCCCCGTATGAAAGCCAGTCCCCATCTCGATCCGGACGCGGAGGCCGCACCGCCGACCGATCGCAAATCCGCGCTAGGCGAAGCGCTACGGCACCGCATTCTCAACATGGAAATGCGCCCGGGCGCCGTCGTCGACGAATTGGCGCTCGCCGAGGAATTCGGTCTTTCCAGGCCGCCGGTGCGCGAGTTGATGCGTCAGATGGCGGCGGAAGGCTATATCGAACTCGAAACCAATCGCCCTGCCCGCGTTTCGTCGATGAACCATCAGTCGCTGCGAAGCTTCTTTCTGGCCGCGCCGCTGATCTACATTGCCACGACCCAACTGGCCGCCACCCATGCCACGCCGGCCGACGTCGATCGTTTAAGACAGATTCAGCAACGCCTCAAGATCGCCATCAAGGACAACGACGTCGATAGCCGCGTGCTCTATAACGACCAGTTTCATCTGGAAATCGGCAAGATGGCGCAAAACGACTACCTGATGCCGAGTCTGCGCCGTCTGCTGATCGATCATGCGCGTCTGGGCAAGATCTTCTATCGCTATCCCGCCGAGAACATGCAGCAGGATATGGCGGACGCCGTCGACCAGCACGAGCAGATCATCGACGCCATCGCGCGCCACGATGCGCTCACCGCCGGCGAGCTGGTTCGGGCGCACTGGGAACTCTCGCGCACCCGCATGGCGGAATATGCCGTGCCTGAAGGCGTCAATGTGCCCATCGGCGTCGTCTGATCGCGTCGTCCGATTCAGGAGCGCCGGTTGGCCCGAGCCGGGATGGCCGTTGCGCCACGCCGGGCCCGGGTGGCAAGCCAGCACAGGATCGATCCGCTACAGACCATCACGGCCCCTTGCCAGAACTGCGCGGACAGCGGCGCGTCGAGCAGCGTGGCGGCCAGCGCCGCGGAAAGCACGGGAATGAAATACGAGGCGCCCGCAAGCACGGTGACATTGCCGTGCAGGATCCCGACGTTCCAGGCGCCATAGCCGAACCCCATGGCGGCGGCGGCCAGCAGCAGGTAGACGAGCGCATGGAGATTGAGCGCCATCTCGCCGCCGCCGTCCGCGAAGTATTTGATCCACAGCACGCCCGACACCAGCATGAAGAACAGCGTCACGCCATTCCTGCCGTTGGCGAGGCGCGCCGTGACGGTGCAATAAGCCGCCCAGATCAACGCGCCCAGAAATGCCAGCCCGTAGCTCAGCGGATTGTCCTTGATGTTGCCGAGCATGCCCGGCAGATCGAGGCCCCGATCGCCGCCCAATACCCAGCAAATGCCGAGCATCGAAAGAAGAAAACCTGGCACAACCAACAATAGATTGGCCCGCTGCTTGTTGAAGACCATGGCCGCAACCAGCGTGAAGGTTGGCCACACGTAGTTGACCATGCCGATCTCGATGGCCTGCCTGCCATTGTCGGCATAGCCGATGGATAGCGAGAGGCAGAGCTCATAGGCGACAAAAAGGACACTTCCCCAGATCAGATAGCGTCGCGGAAATCCCCTGAGCCGCGGAAAACCGACCGTGAACCAGAGAAACACGGATGCCATCGTGTACATCATCGCAGCGCCGCCCGTCGCGCCGAGGCTTTCGCTGACGTTACGAATGAGGGCGACAATCGTGGCCCACAACAGGACCGCGATGAGCCCGATCAGCGTTGCCTTGTTCCTGCTTTTCATACTCCCCGCCTGCTTCAGATGATTCAGTGCTGCCCGCGCCTTGCGCCGTGGCCAATCACAAAAGCCGGCCGCGGCCATCCGACAAGATGGCCGCGGCCGGCAAGATTGCGCGACGCGCCTAGGCGCGACTCGAAGGCACGTCGATCCAGATCGTCTTGATTTCCGTGTATTGATCGTGCGCCCAAACCGATTTGTCGCGCCCGCCAAACCCCGATTCCTTGTAGCCGCCGAACGGCGTCGTGACGTCGCCCTCGCCGAAACAGTTGACGGTCACCACGCCTGCGCGAATTTCGCGCGACAAACGAATGGCGTGGTTCAGATTGCTGGTGTAGACCGAGGCCGCGAGCCCATAGACCGAGTCGTTCGCCAGTGCGATTGCCTCGTCGATTTCGGTAAACGTCGTCACGGACAAGATCGGCCCGAAGATCTCTTCCTGGAACAGCCGGCTCTCCTGGCCGACGCCATCCACCACCGTCGGCTCGACAAAAATGCCGCTCCCGGTCGCGCCGCCGAACGCCACGCGCAAACGCTCCGCCTCGGCCTGCTCGAGATAGGCGCGCACTTTCTCGAAGTGCGCCTTGCTGACCATCGAGCCGAGACGGTGCTCCGGATCGAGCGGATTGCCCATTTTCCATTCGCGCATCTGGACGCCGATGCGTTCGAGCAACGCATCCTTGATGCTGGCATCGACGATCAGACGCGACGACGCCGAACAGTTTTCCCCCATGTTCCAGAAGGCCCCGTTCACGATGTGCTGAGCGACCGCGTCCAGATCGTCGACATCGCGCAGCACCACGGCCGGATTCTTGCCCCCGCACTCGAGCACGATGCGCTTGAGGTTGGATTCGGCGGCGTACTTGAGGAACAGTCGGCCCGTCTCCGTGGAGCCGGTGAAGCTGACCATGTCGACATCGGCATGCCGGCCCAACGGCTCGCCCACCTCCCGCCCGCCGCCCGGCAAGACATTGAAGACACCCGCCGGCACGCCCGCTTGATGGGCCAGCTCCGCGACGCGCAGAGCCGTCAGCGTGGTTTCCTTCGCCGGCTTCACGACGATGGAGCAGCCCGCCGCCAGCGACGGACCGATTTTCCAGCCCAGCATCAACAGCGGAAAATTCCAGGGCAGCACGAGACCGACCACGCCGATCGGCTCGCGCACCACGAGCGCGAGCGCATGGCTGCCCACGGGAGCGGTGTTGTCGTAGATCTTGTCGATCGACTCGGCGTGCCAGCGGATCGTATGAATCGTCTCGGGCACATCCGTGCTCTGGCATTCGCGAATCGGCTTGCCGCTGTCGAGGCTCTCCATCGTGGCGAGTTCGTGCGCGTGCTGCTCGAGCAGATCGGCGAACTTCAACAGGATGGCCTTGCGGCGCGACGGCGGCAGACCGCGCCAGCGCCCGTCCGCGAATGCGGCCTTCGCGCTGGCGACGGCCGCGTCCACATCGGCGGCATTGCAGGCGTCGATTTCCGCGAGCGCTTCGCCCGTGGCCGGATTGAGCGTCGGGAACGTTTCGCCGGAGTTCGAGGCGCGGAACGCGCCATCGACGAAAGCCTGGGTCGGGAGCCGCAGCGCCGCGGCAATTGCCGCGTACTCCGAAGCGCCAAGCAGATCGGACATCAGACCTGCCCCCCCACCACCGACGCGATCTCGCGCTTGAGCTCGGCCACGACGCTCTGCAGACGTTGCTTCTCCTCGTCGTCGAGTGCCTGCAGCGGCGCGCGCACGCTGCCCGCGCGCAACCCCGCCAGCTCGCAGCCGTACTTGATCGACTGCACGAACTTGCCGCCTTCGAGGAAGTCCATGAGCGGCAGCATCGCCGACATGATGCGGCGGCCCTTGTCGAAGTCCTTCTCCACGGCACAGGCCTGGTACAACGCAATATGTTCCGCCGGCAGGAAGTTCGAACCGGCGCACACCCAGCTACGCGCGCCCCAGGCGAAGAATTCCAGCGCCTGATCGTCCCATCCGCACGACAGGCCGAGACCCGGGAATTCGCGCGCCAGCATATGCAACTGGCCCGTCTGGCCCGAGCTCTCCTTGATCGCCACGAAGTTCTTCGATGCCTGGCAGACCGTACGGAAGAATTCGCGGTCCATCGAGACGCCCATGCGGCCCGGATAGTTGTAGAGCATGATGGGCAAATCCGCCGCGCGGTCGATCGTCAGCGCGTGCGCCGCGTTTTCCTGCTGCGTGGGCAGCGCATACGGCGGCGAGCCGACCAGAATCGCGTCGGCCTTGATGGCCTTCGCCGCCCTGGCGTACTCGACGGAATCTTCCGTACGCACCGCGCCCGTGCCGATGACCAGCGCGACGCGCGAGCCGATCACGTCTTTGGCGAGCGCGCCGAGATCGACACGCTCCTGAGCGGTGTGGGCATAGTATTCGCCGGTCGAACCGCCGATGATGATGCCGTGGACCTTGGCCGCGATCAGCGATTCGAGCACTTCGGCAAATGCCGCCTTGTCGATTTGCCCGGCTCCGTTCAAGGGCGTGATGGCCGGAGTGTAGATGCCTTCAAACTTCATGATGTTCTTCCGCAGAGATGGAAACCAGCGTTTTGACGAAGGGCATGCCGCCGCGCGCTTGACGACGGCATACCGGTGGTGGAGTCAGTGATTGAGCGAAGCCGCCTCTTGCAGGCTGAGCGCCCGCGTTTCGGGCGCCAGCGCGAGCGAAGCGGCCAGCCCGATGAACGAGACAGCGGCGGCGGCATACATGGTGTTGCCGATGCCGATGGATTGCAGCGCGATCGGCACGAGCCAGGTTCCAACCGCGGCGCCGACGCGCGAGAGCGAAGCGCCCATGCCGACCGCGAATGCGCGAATGTCGGTCGGGAAGATTTCATTCGGGTAGACCAGCTGGAGCACCTGCGCGCCGCCGATCAGGACCGCATACGCGCCGAACAGCGCCAGGATCGCCACCGCCGAGCCGTCCGAGCATGCGCCCAGCCCCACGAGTGCGAGGCCCGACCACAGGAAGCTATGGATCACCATGGCGCGGCGGCCCAGGACATTGATGATGCGCGTCGCGAGAATGCAGCCGACCACGAACAACAAGGTAATCACCACGGAGCCAACCGACTCCCACTTCCCGGTCAAGCTCAGCGCCTCGAGCACGCGCGGCGCGAACGAATAGACGGCGAACACGGGAATCACGGAACAGCTCCAGAACAGCGTAACGAAGAGCATGCGCTTGCCATAGCCGGAATGCAGCAGCGACAGCAACGAGACCTTCTTTTCGGCATGCTCCTCCGGCAGATTCTTCAAGGAGAACGAAGGACCGTAGACCTTTTTGATGACCGCTTCGGCTTCGGCAATGCGGCCCTTGCTGAGCAGCCAGCGCGGCGACTCGGGCGTGCCAATCCGCACGACGAACAGCGCCAGACCGATGACGGCGGGACTGGCCAGCACCCAGCGCCACGCCTCGGGGCTGCCGCTGCTCAAGATGAGGTTACCGACGATATAGGACAATGCCGCGCCAAAGAACCAGATGATCGTCAGCGTGGCGAGGCGCGGGCCGCGGTACTTGCGGGGCATGAATTCGACGAGCAGCGAACCGGCGACCGGATACTCGATACCCACGCCCACGCCCACGAGAAAGCGCAGGACGAACAGGGCCTCGCCGGACTGAACCCAGAGCTGGGCGAGCGAGCACACGAAGAAAATGACCGGGCCGAAGAAATACGGCTTTTGGCGTCCGATCCGGTCGCTCAGCCAGCCGCCCAGGAAGCCGCCGAAGAAAATGCCGATCAGCGCCGAGGCCGCCACCATGCCTTGCCAGAAGTCGGTCAGGCCAAGCGCCGTGGAAAACTGCACCATCGCCACGCCGATGATGCTCAGCACGTAGCCGTCCATGAGCCAGCCGCCGCTCGAGCGGACCGTCAGGAGTTGATGGAATCCATTGAGCGGTACGTCCTCGATGGACATCTGAAACTTCGACATTGCCTGTCTCCTTCCTTGAAATTGGGCGCAAAACCGCCTGGCGCGAACCATCGGCGCTGCGTCCGGAGCGAGTCGTATGCGGTGAGTCCGGTCGATCCGCCGGTTCGTGGCGACCACGCTGACTGCCGGCGCCGCACGACGCCGCCGGCAGTCAGCGCGCTCAGCTTTCGAGTCCTGCCTTGCGCTGCCCCCACCAGAGGGTGGCGTTGACGCCGATCGAGAGGAACGGCTCCGGCGGGTTCTTGTTCGGCCCCGAGGTCGCCAGCAGAAAATCGATCAGGTCGCTGCGCTTGCCCGCCAGCCAGTCGGCGAGCAACGTGCCCGTCACGGTTCCGCGCGTGATGCCAAGGCCGTTGCAGCACAACGCGCCATAGACATTGGGCGCGAGCTGCCCGAAGAATCCTTTATGGTTGTGGGCAAGCGCGAGCGAGCCACTCCACGTGTATTCGAAGTCGACTTCCGGCAGCATCGGAAAGCGTCGCGCGAACGACTGCCGGTGGCGCTCGAGAAAGCGCGAAAGGTACGGCTCCCTGGGGCGGCCGTCCGGGTTGAAACTGAAGCTGTTGCGCACCAGAATGCGGTTGTCATGCGTGCGGCGCACCGTGCTTCCGAACGGATCCGCCGGTATCACGCCCCAGAACGGCTTGCCGCCCAGTTGCGTCTGTTCGGCTTCGGTCAGCGGCCTCGTCAGGCTCGCATAAAGGAAGACGGGCAGCATCGCACGCGGCAGGAAGCCGAAGCGCATGCCGAAGGCGTTATTCGCGAGCACCAGCTGGTCGGCGGTGATGCGGCCGGCGCGATGCTCCAGCACGATTTTCTCGCCATATTCCACCCCGGTGATGGGCGTATTTTCGTACAACGAAACATTGGAAGGCAGGCAATCGGCCAGACCCTTGACGAGCGCCGAGGGCTGAACCAGCAGCGTTCCGGGCGTAAACAACGCCTTGCGGTAAAACGACGTGCCGATATGGTCGGGCAAGTCCTTGCCGTCGATCACCTCGTAGGGCTGGCCGAGTTTGTCCAGGCCGCGTCGATAAGCGTCGAGCACGCCCACACCGCTCTCTTCCACTGCTGCCTGGTACTTTCCGGAGGCCCGCATCTCGCAGTCGATGCCGTGCTTCGCAACGAGATCGCGCAAGACCGTCTGCCCCAGCAGATTGAGTTTCAGCGTGCTCCTGGCCGTCGCGATATCGCCGATATAGTCGTCGGCGCCGATGTCGTGCGGCAAGTCGATCACAAAACCCGCATTTCGACCCGACGTGCCGAATCCCACTTCCTGCGCCTCGACGAGAACGACCTCGTCGTCCGGGAAATTCAGCGCCAGTTGGCGTGCGGCGGCAAGACCGGTATAGCCGGCGCCGACCACCGCCCAGCGCGTCTTCGACTCTCCCGTATGGGGCGGCCGCGGCTTGCGAGGCTGGCTGGTGTGATACCAGCCGCACATCTTGTCGTCTGCGGGGAGCGATGTGACCCTTTGCATTCCTGTACCCACCATGGCGCGTCATGTCTATACTTGGTAGACAAAGTATAGTTTGGCGATAGACTCGCGAAAAATCCGGGTTTACGTGTACCGGCGGGTTACGGCGAGAGTCGCGCATGCGCCAATGAAAAAAGGGTTGGACGTGACAGCCACGTCCAACCCTTCAAGGCACCGGTTTTCATGCGCTGCCGGTTCTCCGGGGCCGGCCCTCGTTGAGCGTTATCGATGCATTAGCCCTCGCACGACCTCACTCGGTGGTTAATCGATTCGACGAAAGGTCGAGTTTGGCCATTTGAATCAGCCCGGCAAACAAAATCGCGGCCAGCGAGATGACGATGAGCCAGTTGGCGAACCAGCCCGCTTCCGGCGTTCTCGGCCAGGCCAGATTGATGATCGAGACGATGCCGAAGGCCAGCGCGACGAGTTTGATCGCAATCGCTTTCGAGCCCAGCTGGAATGCGCCGTCGGAGCGCCACCCGCGCAGGCTGGAGACCAGGGACGCCAGCACCACCATCTGGAACGCCGTGTAAATACCCGTGGTGGCGAAGCTGATGATCTGCGTCGCGGCATTCGCGGAAATGAAACCGACCGAGAGGACAAGGATGGTCAGGACCGAGGTCGCCCAGATCGCCGGAACCGGCTGCTGCCGCGCGCCGCTGAGCCGGCCGAGGAAACGGGCGCCGATAATCATGTTGTCCCGGCCCAGCGAGAACATCAGGCGGCTGATCGAGGCAATCACCGACGCCACGGCGCTCACGACGACGGCAAGCAAACACGCCATGGTGATCTTCAGACCGAGCGGACCCATCGCCTGCGCAATCGCGGCGCTGGCCGGATCGGCAACCTTGCCGCTGAGCGCGCCCGCCATGTCGGGAATCGCGAACAGCAGGCCCACCGTCATGAGCAACGCGGATGCGCCACCGCAGACGATCGTCATCAGCATGGCTCGCGGTACCGCGTGGGACGCACCGTCGACTTCCTCCGCGAGATCCCCGCAGGCTTCGAATCCATAGAAGATCCAGATGCCGATGAGACCCGCCGCAAACAATGCGGGCGTGTAATTGCCATGTGCGACGTTGTACGTGTTCCAGAGAATCGACACCGGCTGCACGCGGGCGAAAATCAGCATGTAGACGCCGCAGACAATGAGCCCGATGATGCCGGCCCAGACTCCGACTTCGGTGGCTTTCGCCAGCACGCGCGTCCCCGCGAAGTTGGCGACAATCGCAATGCCGGCAATCGCAATGCCGGCGATGGCGTTGAATGTGGGCGTCGCGGGCGCGCCCAGCAGGCTTGCGAGGAACGGCGCCCCGCCCGCGGAAATGCCGGCGCCCGTGCCGATGAGCGCGAACAGGTAGATCCATGCGGTGAGAAATCCCCACCGCGTTCCGCCGAGCTGGCGCGCCCATTGGTAAATCCCGCCGGCAATCGGATAAGCGGAAGCGGCCTCCGCAAAGACCAGACAGACAAAAGCCTGGCCCGCCAGCACCACCGGCATGGTCCAGAGAAACGGCGGCCCGGCGCCGATCAGCGCGGTCGAGAACAGGGCAAAAACGCCGGCCATCGGGCTCATGTAGGAATACCCGAGGGAGAAGTCGGCGAAAAGACCGAGCACGCGGCGAAACTGCGGCTGATAGCCTAACGCCAGCAGCCTGCTGTCTTCGCTGTTGCGTTCACCGGAACGCACGTTCTCTCTATCTGACATTATGGAATCCTTACAAATTCAAACACTATGAATTCAGGCGTCGGCACGCGCGACTAGCCTTTTGAATACCAGCCGTTGTCGACATAAAGGGCTGCGCCGTTGACGAAGCTCGCGTCGTCGGACAACAGGAAGAGTGCCGCCGCCGCGGCCTCCTCGGCCTCGCAGATCCGCACTTGCGTGGCGGCCAGCCCTGCGTCTTCCCACTTCTGTCCCAGTTGATCGAGCTCGTCGATTTCGCGCAGCCCATGAGCAGTGCGAACGAATCCGGGGCAGATCGCATTGCAGCGGATGCCGTGATCCCTGTACTCCGCCGCGATCGAGCGGGCGAGCTGCAGGACCGCGCCTTTGGTCATGCAATACACGCTTTCGAGGGCAAAGCCTTTCTCGCCGCCGATCGAGGAAGTAATGACGATGCTGCCTCTGCCGCGCGCGAGCATACCCGGCAGCACCGCCCGGCACGTGAGGAAGGCAGAGCGGGCATTGATTGCCATGAGCCGGTCGTATTCTTCGTCGGTGGTCTCGTGCAGAGGCTTGACCACGATGGTTCCGGCGTGGTTGAAAAGGCCGTCGATCCACCCCAGCGACGCCGTGGCCGCGCGTACCGCATGGCCGATTTGTTCGGAACTCGAGGCATCGGCCTGATGAAACGTCGCACGACCGCCCTTGCTTCGAATCTCCTCGACGACCTGTTCGCCGGCATCGCGCGCGATATCGACGATCGCCAGTTCGGCCCCCTGCTGCGCGAACAACAGCGACGCGGCGCGTCCCATGCCGCCGGCCCCGCCCGTGACCAGCACCTTGCGGTCTCGCAGGCGCGCCGGGTTGATCGCAGGCGTCAATAAACCATCGGTCATTCGCTCCATCATCTCTCCTTCTGGTCTAATGGTCTAAAATTAATACCAGTAGACACCGCGAAAATGCGCGTGTCAACGCCGCGGCGATCAGGGAGAACCATGAGTCGCGCCGCTGCTGCGGCACGACGCCAAAGCGCTTGATCATTGGCGCTGCCGCACTGTATTCTCGGGCCTTCATTCTTATTGGCAGGACCGTGATCCATGAAGCCCCGAGATCGACTCGCCGGACGTGTTGCGCTGATCTCCGGCGGCGCGAATGGCGCCGGCGCCTCTTCCGTACGACTGTTCGCACAGGAATCGGCCAAGGTCGCCATTGTCGACAAGGACGTCCCCGCCGGCCGCAAGCTTGAAATGGAACTGCTGGCGAAAGGACATGAAGTCGCCTTCATTGCCGCCGATGTCTCCAAGCCCGACCAGGCATCGCGGGCCGTCGAGCGCACGCTTGAACGGTTTGGCCAGATCGACATTCTTTTCAATCACGCGGGCATCATCATCGTTAAACCATTCCTCGAGTTCTCGATCGAGGAGTGGGACGAGTTAATGGAAAACAATGCGAAAAGCGTATTCCTGATGACTCGCCTCGTGCTGCCCGAAATGCTCAAGCGCGGCTACGGCGTGATCGTGAATACGTCCTCGTCCGCGGTGCGCTCCGCAACCCACCTGGAATCGCTCTATTGCGCCTCGAAAGCCGCCATGAACCAGCTCGCGCGGGCGCTGGCGGTCGAGTATCGCGATCGCGGCATTCGCTGCAACAATATCTGCCCCAGCTTCGTTCGCACCCAGCATGGAGAGCACGAGATCAAACAATTGCGGGCCTACGGCGTGTTCGCATCGGAGCGCGATGTGAATGTGATGCAAGGACGAATCTGCGAACCGGAAGAAGTCGCCAATGTCGCGCTTTTTCTCGCGAGCGACGAATCGAGCTTCATCAACGGCGCTGAGATTTTTGTCGATAACACTTTTACGGCGGTCTGAAACATGCTCTGGGGGCTTCAACCGGTCGAGCAGCAGCCCGCCTACGGTCTGGCCGTCGAGGTTTTACGCCGGCAGGTTCATCTGGGGCATCTCGAAGCGTCCGAGCGCCTGCCGCCCGAGCGTTCGTTGGCGGAGCAACTCGGCGTCTCCCGCGTCACGCTGCGCGAAGCTTTGCGCGTGCTCGAAGCCGAGGGCTATTTCGTGGTGCGCCGCGGCCCGCAGGGCGGCACCTTCGTGAGCGACGTGGAGGCGCTCAGGGATCTGTCCGCGCGACGCATCAGCCGGGATCCAGGCATGGTGATGCGCGTGCTGGAGTTTCGCGACGCCAACGAGACAACGGCCGCGCGGCTTGCCGCGACGCGGCGCACGCCCACCGATCTCTCGAACATGGAGACCGCGCTCAAGTCCATGCGATCCAGCGAGGCGCCCACCCGCCTGCGACGCGCCGAGGCCATGTTCCATCTCGCGATAGGCGACGCATCGCACAACCCCTTGCTGGCGAAGTCGATCGAGGAAGCGCACGCCGCGCTCTTCGTGCTTCCCGACGCGCGCGGCAACGCCGCGCTGAGAAAGCGGGTTCTGGATACACGCGAGCGGCTGTTTTCCGCGATCCGCGACAGACGGGGAGCGGACGCGGAAGAAGCGGCCAAAGAGATCGTCGTGGCCGACCGCGCGCGCTTGCAGGTTCTCGCCCGCATCGCCTAGCTCCGACGACGCGCTGGCCAAGCCGCGTTGGCCAACCGAAGCGCCAACCGATCTCGACAGCGTCTCGAGCGCCTATCTTCTCTCTTGCCGGCCTGCGCCGAATATAAATTTTTCGACTTCGTCCCGGAATAAACGCGACATCGGCATCAATCGCGGCCATCGGCCGGGCCCGCCAGCCGGAGCACGAATGCGAGGCCGGTGAAGCCGAAGCCCACCGCGCATACGCCGTCCCATCCGGCCCACGCCCACATCGCGCCCGATAGTACCGTGCCCAGCGCACCGCCGATAAAAAACACGCCGACGAACAGCCCATTGAGCCTGCCGCGCGCCGCCGGGTTCATCAGGTTGATGGCGCGGCGGCCCAGCGTCTGATCGGTGACGACGCCGGCGTCCAGCGCGCCGGCGCCCGCCACCAGCATCGCCACCGCGAGCAGCGGATGCGCGCGCGCCGAAAACCCGCCCCAGCCGGCGCCCGCGACGCCATTGACGACGAGCGCCACCAGCATCGCCACGTGCCCGGCCAGCACGGTCCGGCGGCCCAGCCCCCGATCGCCCGCGCGCCCCGCGAGCGGCGTGACGATCACACCCGCCGCGCCGGCCAGCGCGAACAGCGCAATCTCGTTCATCCCGAAGTCGAACGGCGGCTCGACGAGCCGCAGGCCGATCGCGGTCCAGAACGCGCTGAACGCGCCCATCACCAAAGCCGCCGAGACGGCGTTGCGCTGCAGTACGCGCTCGCTGCGCAGCAGTGTCCATAGCGAACGCAGCAAGGTGCCGTAGCGCGTCGAGACCGACGGCGCGCGCACCGGCAACTGCAGGTAAAGCACGATGGCGAGCAGCGCATCGACCACGCCTGCGATGCCATAGAACGCGCGCCAGCCGATCGTTCCGGCAACCAGACTGGCGGCGGGACGCGACAGCAGGATGCCGAGCATCAGGCCGCTCATCACGTTGCCGACTGCGCGTCCGCGCTGACTTTCCTGCGCCATCGACGCGGCCATCGGCACCAGCATCTGAATCACGCTCGAAGTCGCGCCGGCCGCGAACACGGCGCCCAGAAAGACGCCGCGCGAACCGGTGAACATCGCGATCACGAGGGCGACGGCGCAGCACGCCAGCGTGCGAACGATCAGGCGACGGTTCTCGAGGAGATCGCAGAGCGGCACCAGCAGCACGAGACCGGCGGCGTAACCGAGCTGCGGCAGCATCGCGGCCAGGCCGGCAAGCTGCGGCGCGAGATGCAGACTGCGGCTGATCGCGCCGGTCAGCGGTTGCGCGGCAAACAGATTCATCACGATCACGCCGACGGCTGTCGCGAAGAAGGCGGTGAGCAGCGGCGTAAGGGTATGCGCGTGCGGGCTTTCGGCGCAGATCGCGGCGGCCGTGCCGGCGCGGGTTTCGGCGGGGGGATTCATCGGGTCGACGCTCCGTGGACAGGACACGCTCCATCGTAGGCATCGGCTCAATATGCTACAATTGAAATATATGCATTTATATTATGCGAGTTTGTTTTGAACACACGTGATCTGCAGGCGTTCGTCGCGGTCATCGAAAGCGGTTCGATGGTGCGCGCCGCCGAGCGTCTCCATCTGACGCAGCCCGGCCTGACGCGGCGCGTGCAGAGTCTCGAAACCACGCTCGGCGTCGCACTGCTCGACCGCCAGAGCAAGCCGCTCAAGCCTACCGCCACGGGCCACGAAGTCTATGCGCTCGCACGCAACGTGCTGGGCGCGGTCGACGATCTCCTGGCGGTGACCTCGGCCGACAACGAACCGGCCGGCGAACTCAGAATCGGCATGCCGCCGTTTCTGGCCGACATGGCGCTGGAAAAGCCGGTCGACCATTTGCGCAGCGCGTTTGCGCGGCTCACCCTGCGGATCACGGCGGGCTGGTCGCCCGGCCTCGTGCAAAGCGTCGAGCGCGCGGCGCTCGATGCGGCGGTGGTCCTGATGCCCTCGAATTTCATACCGCCCGACACAGTGCGCGCAATCGCCCTCGCCTTCCAGCCGATCGTGATCGTCGCGCCGCGCACACTGAGCCTGACCGATACGCCCGCTACCCCCGTGACGCTCGCCGATCTGGCCAGCCACCCCTGGGTGCTCAACCAGAACGGCTGCGGGATGCGCTCGGCGCTGAGCCGCGCATTGGACATGGCCGGCCTGCCGTTCAACGTCGCGGTCGAGGCATTTGGTTCGGACCTCCAACTATCGCTGGTGGCGCGCGGGCTCGGCATCGGCGTGGCGACACCGGACGTGCTGGCGCGCTCGGCCCATCGCGACGCGCTGCGGGTGGTCGACGTCGCCGATTTCCGCACCGGCATCGACGTCTGGTTCGTGCACGGCTCGCTGCCCGGCCGGCTGATGCGGCCAGTCGACCTGCTGCGCCGCTCGTTGACCGGAGTGCTGGCCGAAAGCGGCCTGACGACCTATGGCGACCAACCGCCAAGCGCGTGACCTAATCCTGGCACTGCACCAGACCAGGGCGTATTTGCCCTGATTGCCTCCATTCGGCCTGCTGTGCCGAAATGCGCATTGGAGTCGTCGCAAACGGTCAAGACGGAGCGATTTTGGTTTCCTATAGTCGCTTCCAGCGTTTCGCCGCGGCGTCTCTCCCTCCATAGCAGTGAACTCACGCTTGCCGACAAAGGAAACAACATGCGCTTTGCGAAGACTCTCACCCCTGTCGCCGTTGCAGTTGGAGCACTTCTCGCTGTTGCGCCGCTCGCGTCCCGCGCGGATACCGTCGTGAAGATCGGCTTTGCCGGGCCGCTCACCGGGCCCAACGCCAATTACGGCAAAGACCTGGAGAACGGCGTCAAAATGGCCCTCGACGACGCCAAGGCGCAAGGCGTCAAAATCGACGGCCAGCCCGTCTCGTTCGAACTCGTCGCCGAAGACGACCAGGCCGACCCGCGCGTCGGCGTGCAAGTCGCGCAAAAGCTCGTGGACGAGGGCGTATCGGTCGTCGTCGGCCACTTCAACTCGGGCACGACCATCCCCGCTTCGGATCTCTACGAAAAGGCCGGCCTGCCCGACATCGACCCGGCCGCCACGAACCCGGTCATCAGCGGCCGCGGCTTCAAGAACGTCTTCATGGTGATTTCGAGCGACGCGCAAAACGCGGGCACCGCGGGCGCCTACGCGGTCACGACGACGAAGGCCAAGCGCATCGCCGTGATCGACGACCGCACGGCGTTCGGCCAGGGCGAAGCCGACGAGTTCGTGAAGGCGGTCAAAGCGCACGGCGGCGACATCGTCGATCGCGAATACACCACCAACCAGGCGACCGACTTCAAGACGCAGCTCACGACCATCAAGAGCAAGAACCCCGATCTGATTTTCGTGGGCGCCCTCAACCCGCAGGCGGCCGGCATCATGAAGCAGATGAGCCAGCTCGGCATCAAGGCGCAGTACGTGGGCGGCGGCGGCGTGAAGGATATCGACTTCATCAAGCTCGCGGGCGACGTCTCCGAAGGCGCCATGGCATGGGAGTACGGCCGTCCGCTCGACAGCACGCCGGTAGGCGCGAAGTTCGCCGAACGCTTCAAGCAGAAGTTCGGCGAGGACGTGCTCTCGTACGCGCCGTTCGGCTATGACGCGGCGTGGGCCGCCATCAAGGCGATGCAGGCCGCCAATTCGACGAAGCCCAACGACTATCGCGCGAAGCTGCAAGGCATCAGCTTCGACGGCATCACCGGCCATATCGAGTTCAACGCGAACGGGTCGCTCAAGAACGGTTCGTCCACGGTGTATCAGGTGAAGAACGGCCAGTGGGTGACGGTCAAGACCGTAAGCGGCCTCTGATCGCTCACACCGTCCCGCCGCCGCGCGGCGGGACGCGCACCTTGTTCTCGGGGTCCTTTCAGCGCGCCTGAGACCCCGAGCGACTTTCAAAAGCGCCGCCCTCGCGGCGCGATTCGCCACGCCCCTCGCCTCAATCCCCATGCATCGTTCTTGACGCCTGCCGGCCCGCGAGCCTGCAGGCGCCGCGCCGCTCGTCGCCGCTCGGGGCGCTCCGGGCGCGCGGAGCAATGACGCCCTTTCTCAGGGAATTCCCTCGTTCCTTTCAAAGTTTCTTGACCCTGCCATAACGGAGTGGGAGCATCCGGTAAACCATAAATTGAGTCGATCGTCCTGAATTATAGGATTCAATGGACGAGTCGAAATCCCGCACGGAGAGACAATGAGCAGCCAGGCAACAAGACAGGCGAGCGTCACCAACGTGGCTCGCGTGGTGAGCGGCAACTTCCTCGAGATGTACGACTTCATGGTCTATGGCTTCTACGCGTCGTCCATCGCGAAGGCCATGTTTCCGGCGGGTAACGAATTCGTCTCGCTGATGCTCTCGCTTGCCACCTTCGGCATGGGCTTTTTGATGCGTCCGCTCGGCGCGATCGTGCTGGGCTCGTATATGGATCGTCACGGCCGGCGCGCCGGTCTCGTCCTGACCTTGTCGCTGATGTCGATTGGAGTCCTGATGATTGCCGTTACGCCCACCTATGCGAGCATCGGTCTGTTCGCGCCGGTGCTCGTGATCGTCGGGCGCCTGCTGCAAGGGTTTTCAGCGGGGGCGGAATCGGGCGGCGTCTCGGTGTATCTTTCGGAAATCGCGCCGCCCGGACGGCGCGGCTTCTATGTCTCGTGGCAGTCCGCGAGCCAGCAGGTCTCGGTGTTGCTGGCCGCGGTGCTTGGCGTGGCATTGCGCTTCACGCTGAGCAACGAGCAAATGGACGCCTGGGGCTGGCGCATTCCGTTCCTGCTCGGCTGCTCGATCGTGCCCGTGCTGTTCTGGATCCGCCGCTCGGTTGCCGAGTCGCACGTGTTCAAGTCGCAGAAGCCGCAGAGCGTGAGCGAGATCTTCACATCGCTTGCGCGCAGTTGGCGCATCATTCTCTGGTCGACGATGCTCGTGAGTCTCACCAGCATCATGTTCTACCTCATCACCGCGTACACGCCGACCTTCGGCCGCACCGAACTAGGCCTGAAGCCGATCGACACGTTCTATGTGACGACCTGCGTCGCGCTCACGACCTTCGTGATGATTCCGGTAATGGCCGCCGTGTCGGACCGCATCGGGCGACGGCCGCTGTTGATCGGCGCTTCGCTGACCATCGCCATCGTCGCGTATCCGGCAATGACGTGGCTCGTCGCGGCGCCCTCGTTCCTGAGCCTGTTGCTCGTCGAGGTGGGCTTCGCCTTCCTCTATGCGTCGTATCAGGCCGCGCTCGTCGTGACGCTCACCGAAATCATTCCGGCCAACGTGCGCGGCACGGGATTTTCGCTCGCCTACAGCTTGTCGCAAGCGGTGTTCGGCGGATTCACGCCGGCTATCTGCACCGCGCTGATCCATACGACGTCGAACAAGGCCATGCCCGGTATCTGGCTCGCGCTCGGCGCATTGTTCGCGCTGCTCGCCACGCTCGTGATCGTGCGCGGCAGCAAGCAGATGGCGGGCGAAGTCTCCGCCACCGCCGTTTCCTGATTACCTTCTATAGCCCATCGCGCGCGAAATCTTCAGCGCGGCTTCCTGGACCGCCGGCGCGAGCTCTTTCATGCGCTTGACGCTCAAGCGCTCGAGCGGCCCCGATATGCCGATGGCGGCAACCGGCGTGTTGAACGCATCGAAGATGGGGGCGGCCACGCCGCCCACGCTCTCGCGCCATTCCCCGCGATTGATCGCATAGCCGTTGGCCGCCGCGCGCGCGAGCTCGGTCTTGAGCGCTTGAAGATCGGTGATCGTGGCCTTCGTGTACGCGCTCAGCTCCTTCAAATGCCGCTCGATGAACTCCGGGCTTTGACACGCGAGCAGAATCTTGCCGGTCGCCACGCAATAAGCGGGCGCATGGCCGCCGAGCGCCGAATAGGCGCGCACGGGCTGTGCGCTGTCGATCTTGTCGACGTAGACCACGGACGCGCCATCGAGAATCGACAAATGCACGGTCTCCTGCGTGAGATCGACGAGCGCGCGCATGTGCGTGGACGCGAACTGGCGCACGTCGATTTGCGCCATCTGTTTGGCGCCGAGCTCGAACAGCTTGAAGGTGCTGCGATAGTTGCCCGTGACCTCGTCGCGCACCGCGTAGCCGGCATGCGCGAGCGTTTGCAGCGTGCGATGGGTGTTGCTCTTGGTGAGCCCCACCTGCTCGGCCAGCACCGGGATCGTGACGGCCTTGCCGTTCTGGTCCGCGAGTGCCTCGAGCAGCATCAAGCCCTTCAGCAACGTCTTGTCCATGGTCCTAAGAATTGGGATTAAAGGCTCATTCTACACCGCCGTCTCTCGCCCCGGCCTCGCACTCGACGCGCGTCATGCCCGTAAAACCCCGCTACCGCAGCGCCTGCGCAATTCCGGAATCGGTGTTTTCACCGACACAATAGTCCTATATTTCAGGACGATAGTTTTATATTTTGGTTTACATGCCGATGGCGGCGCGTCACAATGGACCGACAGACAGCCGGAGAACAGGAATGGATCAACCGCTTCAGGGAATCAGGGTCATCGAGTTTTGCAACGTCGCGGCGGGACCGTATTGCGGCATGCTGCTCGCCGACATGGGCGCCGACGTCATCAAGGTGGAACACCCGCAAGGCGGCGACACCTTGCGCGCGTGGCCGCCGATCTCCAACGGCTATAGCGAGAATTTCGCCTCGCTCAACCGCAACAAGCGCTCGGTCACGCTGGACCTGAAGAAGCGCGAGGACGTCGAGCAGGCGAAGGCCTTGATTCAAACCGCCGACGTGGTCATCGAAAACAATCGCCCGGGCGTGATGGACCGCCTCGGCCTTGGCTACGAAGCCATTCGCGCGACCCGGCCCGGCATCGTCTATTGCTCCATCTCCGCCTATGGGCAGACGGGCCCGCGCGCGCAGGAAGGCGGCTTCGACCTCACCGTGCAGGCGATGAGCGGCATCATGAGCATCACAGGCGAGCCCGGCGGCGCGCCGGTCAAATGCGGCGTTCCGCTCGCCGATTTTTCGGCGGGCCTTTATGCCGCGTTCTCGGTGGTGTCGGCGCTGCGCGGCGTTGCGCATACCGGCGAAGGCACGCATATCGATGTGCCGATGCTCGGCGCGACGCTGGCCATCGCCGCGCTGCAGACCTCCGAGTATTTCGGCACCGGCCGCGATCCGCAAAAGCTCGGCTCCGCGCATCCGCGCAATGCGCCCTATCAGGCGTTCAAGGCGCGCGATACCTGGTTCGGCATGGCGGCAGGCAATAACGCGCTGTGGATCTCGGTATGCAAGGTGGTCGAGCGCGACGACCTCGCCGCCGACCCGCGCTATGCGAGCACCACCTTGCGCGCGCAGCATCAGGTCGAACTGCGCGATACGCTGGAGGCGATTTTCGCAGCCGACGACGCGCAGCGCTGGATCGAGCGCTTTCGCGCGGCCGGCGTGCCCTGCGCACCGATCAACACGTATTCGCAGGTGCTTGCCGACGAGCAGGTCGAGCATATGGAATGGGTGCAGGCGCTCGAACTGCCCAACGGCGTGCAGACGAAGACCTTCGCCTCGCCGGTCAGGTTCTCGGGCAAGACGCCCGAGATTCGCCTGCGCCCGCCCGGTCTGGGCGAGCATAACGCGCAGTTGCTCACGAATCTGGAGATCGAGGCATGAGCGACATCGTCATCGAGCGGCAGCCGACGCACTGGTCCATCACGCTGAACCGGCCCGACAAACTGAACGCCCTCAACGCGAATCTCGTCGAAGCGCTGATCCAGGCCTTCGACGATGCGCAAGCCGCGAACGTGCCGCTCGTCGTGCTGCAAGGCGAAGGCCGCTGCTTCAGCGCGGGCTTCGACATGAGCGAAGCGCAGTCGCAAAGCGAAGGCGATCTCGTGCTGCGCTTCATCCGCATCGAAACGCTGTTGAACAAGATCGCGAGTGCGCCTTGCCTCACGGTGGCGCTCGCGCATGGCAGGAACTTTGGCGCGGGCGTCGATCTCGTTGCCGCGTGCAATCTGCGCGTGGCCGCGCCCGGCTCCACATTCCGCATGCCGGGCCTCAAGTTCGGGCTCGTGCTGGGCACGGCGCGCTTTGCGCGCATCGTCGGCGCGCGCGAGGCGCAGCGCATACTCGAAACCGCGGCCACGTTCGATGTCGAGCGCGCCTGCGCGAATGGCTTCATCGAGCGCGTGGCCGCGCCGGAACAGCATGAGCAAGTCATCGCCGAAGCCCTCGAACGCGTGAACGCATTGCCGCCGCAAAGCCGTGCGTCGCTACGCAGTGCGCTGGACACGGAACAGGCCGATACCGATCTCGCCGCACTGGTGCGTTCGGCGGCCGAGCCCGGCATTCATCGGCGCATTGCCGCGTATCTCGCCTCATCGAAGCAAGCGTAGGAGTCCATCCCATGAGTTCTGGTTTTGCCAGCAAGGACAAGGCCGTATCGCTCAGCGAACTGGTCGCGCTCGTGCCGGACGGCGCGTCGCTCGGCCTGGGCGGCAGCTTTTTGCATCGCGGCCCGTTCGCGTTCGTGCGCGAACTGATCCGGCAAGAGAAGCGCAACATCGAAATCATCAAGCAGTCGCCCGGTTACGACATCGACATCCTGTGCCGTGCGGGCGTTGCGGCGCGCGCGCGCTGCGGCATCGTCGCGATGGAAGGCAATTTCGGACTTGCGCCCGGGTATCGCCGCGCGGTCGAGCAAGGACACTTGAAACTCGAAGAGCACGCCTGCGCGAGTCTCACCGCGGGCCTGCGGGCCGCCGCGTTCGGCGTGCCGTTCATGCCGTGCGGCGGATTGCACGGCAGCGACCTGGTTCGCATCAACGGCTGGAAGGCCATCGACGACCCTTATGGCAGCGGCGCAACCACCTACGTGATTCCCGCGATTGCGCCGGACTTCGCCGTGATCCACGCCTCGAGCGTGGACCGGCAGGGCAACGTGCGCGTCGCCGGCACCAGTCATTGGGACCGCATCATGACGCGCGCCGCAAAAAGCGTGCTCGTCGTGGCCGAGGAAGTGTCCGACGAGCCCTTCGCGGATCAGCCCGAACTCACCGTCGTGCCTTATTTCATGGTGCGAAACTACGCGATCGTGAAGCACGGCGCATGGCCGGGCTCGTGCTGGCCTTTCTACCCGATCGACTATCCCGCCGTGCAGGCGTATCTGGAAGACGGGGCCGAAGCGCTCGCACGGCATCTCGACGCGGCGCCCGAAATGGCCACACGCGCGGAGGCACGTCAGCATGGCTGAGCAATGGAGCGGTTTTTCCTATATCGTCACGAACCTGGCGCGCTTTATCCGCCCGCACGAAATCACCTTCAGCGGCGTGAACTCCACGCCGCCGATGCTCGCGTGCCTGCTCGCCAAGCGCGCGTATGACTGGGACTTCGTTTATATCAACGTGGCGGGCGGGGTCGACCCGGAGCCCTCCGCCATTCCCGTTTCCAGCTCCGACCCGCTGCTGGCCGAAGGTTCGGCATCGATCTTCGCCAATGAGGACTTCTACGATTTATGCACGCGCGGCCGCATGGATCTCACGTTCCTGGGCGCGGCGCAACTCGACGGCTCGGGCTGCGCGAACAACTCGTGCATCGGCGAATGGGCGCATCCCAAGGTGCGCCTGCCGGGCGGCGGCGGCGGCGCGGTGATGCTGCCCACCGCCAGACGCGCCTGCACGTGGCGCACGGAACATTCGAAGCGCACGCTCGTCGAGAAGCTCGATTTCGTCACGTCGTGGGGCGGCATGCATGGCGTGGTCACGCCGATTGCGGTGTTCGTCAAGCGTGACGGCAAGCTCGCGCTGCAATCGTGGCACCCGGAATCGAGCCTCGACGAAGTGCGCCAGCGCACCGGTTTCGGCTTCGACGCAACGGGTGCCGGGCCAACCGCACCGCCCACCGCGCGCGAGCGCGCAGCGCTCCAGTCGCTCGACCCGCAAGGGCAATTCGAGCGCGATGCCGCCATCCGACTCAGGTAAGCACCGTGACGATACCCACTGCCTCAAGCCTCGACCCGCGCCCGGCCAGTCTCGCACAAGCCTTCGAGCGATATTGGCAAATGCGCGACGTGCAGGACCGCACCGCGCTGACCGACGGCGCCCGCACCTTGTCCTATGCCGAACTCGCACGCGCAACGCAGGGCGTCGCGGCCAATCTCCTCGCGCTGGGCGCCGGCCCCGGCGATGTCGTCGCGATCACGATGGCGCGTTCCATCGACGCCGTGATTCTGCTGCTGGCCGCGATTCGCCAGGGTTTGTGCCCCTGCGTGTTCGAGCCGAAGCTCGCGCCGGAGGAAGTCGGCGCGCGGCTCGTGGAGACGGGCGCGCGCTTCGTGGCGCACGACGCGGAACATACCGCATTCGTCCGCGAGTTGACGCTTCCGGAGCGCGCCGAGGCCATCGATTTCGCACGCCTGACGCAAGCTGCGCCGGCGCCCGCCGTCGAGGTCGCCGCGCAATGCCCCGCGCTGCTGCTCTTCACGTCGGGCAGCACGGGACGGCCGAAAGTCGTGCAACTCACGCAGGCGGCGCTGCTCAACAACGCGCTTGGCGTGCTTGAGCAAAGCGAATTGTCGAGCGACGACCGCCTGCTGCACGTGATGCCGATCTATCACACGAACGGCGTGAACAACCAGCTTTTCGCCCCCCTGCTCGCGGGCGCGAGCGTCGCGTTCTGCCCGCGCTTTCGCGCCGAGGAGATGCCTCGACTCATGGCGCGTTTCGAGCCCACCATCATCACCGGCGTGCCGACGATGTACTCGCGCATGCTCGCGCAGCACTTCGACGCGCAGGCGCTGAAAGCGCTGCGCATGGCGCGCTGCGGCTCCGCGCCCATTACCGAGGCGCTGCATCGCGAGGTGGAGGCCAAGCTGGGCTGCCCGCTCGTGATTTCCTATGGCCTCTCCGAAGCGACTTGCACGAGCGCGCTCAATCCGCCCACGGCGCGCCGCGTGGGCGCGGTGGGCAAGGTCCTGCCCGGCCAGACCGTGAAGCTGCGCGCCGCCGACGGCACGATGACCGACACGCCGAATGCGGAAGGCGAGATCTGCATTGCCGGGCCGAATCTCATGACCGGATACCTTGGCGCGCCGGACGCGACCTCGCGCACCGTCGCCGACGGCTGGCTGCGCACGGGCGATCTCGGCCGCTTCGACCACGAGGGCTACCTCTATGTGACGGGCCGCATCAAGGACGTGATTATTCGCGGCGGCGAGAATCTCTCGCCGCTGCTGATCGAAAGCGCGATCGTTGCGCAAAGCGATGTCGCGGCGTGCTGCGTTGTCGGGCGCGCGAACGACGACCTCGGCGAAGTGCCGGTCGCGTTCGTCGTGCCGAAAGACCCCGCCGCCATGGACGCCGCGCACGTGCAGGATGCCGTGAGAACGCAGCTCTCGCGCATCTACGTGCCGCACGAGGTGATTTTCGTGGCGTCGTTGCCGGAAACGGCTGTCGGCAAGGTGGACAGGAAGACCCTGGCGTTGCGGCTCGCCGCCGGCTTCTATGACGAGAGCCAAACCGCGGCATGGTCGCTCTGAGTAGAACGGCAAGGGAGAATCGAGGAGCGTCGTGTCGCGTCACTCACCGCAAGTCAAACACGAGGAGCACGTATCCCATGGATGAACCGGTCATTTACGAGTCCCACGAACGTATCGCGCAAATCACGATCAACCGCCCGCATCGCATGAATGCGATCGACGATCAGGTCGAAGCCGCGCTGGCCGCCGCATGGCGGCGCTTCAACGCCAGCGACGACCTCGTGGCGATTCTCACCGGCGCCGGAGACAAGGCATTCTCCGCAGGCAAGGATCGCGAGTCGCCGGGCGCGCCCGAGTATCGCAAGTTCACGCCGGGCGTCGACATCGCGGTGGAAAAGCCGGTAATCGCGGCGGTCGCGGGCTGGTGCATCGGCGGCGCACTCACGCTCGTGCAGATGTGCGACCTGTGCGTGGCGGCCGAAAACGCGAAGTTCGTCTACCCCGAAGCGAAAGTCGGATTCGCGGGCGGGTTGATCGGCTCGCTGGCGGTGCGGATTCCCCACAAGATCGCCATGGAGTTGATGCTGCTCGGCGAGCCCGTGACGGCCGAGCGGGCATACCAGGTCGGCTTCGTGAATCGCGTGGTGCCCGTGGGCGAACAGGTGCGGGAAGCGCGCGCGCTCGCGGCGAAGATGGTCAATCATGCGCCGCTGGTGCTGCGCATGCTCAAGCAATTCGCCAACGCGACGGTGCCCAAAGGGCCCATCGAACTGGCCTCCCAGGCGCTGAGAGAGACCGACCGGCTGTTCGCGAGCGAGGATTACCTCGAAGGCAAGACGAGTTTTGCCGAGAAACGCGAGGCGAAATTCAGAGGCCGATGAGCGAAGCGCGGGCAGCCGTCACATGCGCCCGCGCATTCGCTTAGCACAACGACTCAACGACGCGGCGAGCGATCAACTCGCAAACCCGCGTCTCCGATTCCTCCGTCACGCCCGCGATATGCGGCGACAGCAGCAGATTCGGCGCGCCCGCCAGCGCCGATCCCGCACCGAGCGGCTCCTGCGCGAACACGTCGATCGCCGCGCCGCCCAGATGCCCCGCGTGAAGCGCCTGCGCAAGCGCCCCCTCGTCGACGATGCCGCCACGCGCGGCATTCACCAGCATCGCGCCGGGCTTCATCTTCGCGAGCACCGTAGCGTCGAAGAGATTGCGCGTGGCTTCGGCGAGCGGCATGTGCAGCGTCACGACATCGCTGTGCGCGAGCACCTCGTCGAAGCGGGAGAGCCCTGGCGCGCGGGCATGCAGATCGCACGCCATGATGCTCATGCCCAGCGCGGCGGCGAGCCGCCCGGTCTCCCGCCCCACCGACCCGTAGCCCACGATGCCCAGCGTCTTGCCCGCGATCTCGCGCCCATGCGCGAGCGGCGCGCGCGGCCATTGTCCCGCCGCCACGCCCGCACTCGCCGCATGCCAGGGCCGCAGCAACAGCATCGCCGCGCAGACGACCCACTCCGCCACGGCCAGCGCGTTCGCGCCGGTCGCGGGAATCACCTCGATGCCGCGCGCCGCGCAGCCGTCGAGATCGATGTTGTCGAGCCCGACGCCGAGGCGCCCGAGCACGCGGCATTGGCTCAACGCATCGAGCAGCGCGCCGCGCACCTGGATCCGGTTACGCACGATCAGGCCATGCGCGGCAGGCGCGGCCCGCAGCAGCGCGCCGAAGTCGGTCGCGAGCGTGGGTTCGTAGACGACTTCGTGCGCGCGCGCCATGATCTGAAGCGCGGCGGGTGTCATCACATCGGGAACGAGAATTTTCATGTGGGGCTCAGTGGATTTGCCGATATCAGGACCGTTTGTACTGCAGCAGCCCGCCCGTGACCTTCGGCGGATGCGCGAGAATCGCTTCCTCGACAGGGTCCGTTCCCCACCCCGGGCGGTCCGGCACGATCAGCTCGCCGTTGCGATATTCGGGTGCATGCGTGAAGAGCTCGTCGTCCCACGCCAGCCTGTCGATATCGGCTTCCATGATGCGCAAGTTCGGCACCGCCGCCGCGAAGCTCGCATTGATCATCGTGCAGAGATGGCCGTAGAAGTTATGCGGCGCGACATTCACGTCATAGGCATCGCAGCACGCGGCAATCTTCATCGACTGCCACACGCCGTTCCAGATCGTATCGACGATGCCCACATCCACGGCGTTCGCATCGAGAAACGGCTTGAACTCGCGAATGCCGAACAGCGTTTCGCAGGAACTGATCGGGTGCGGGCTCTGGCTGCGCACATACGCGAGCGCCTGGGGCACGTAGCTGTCGATTTCGACCCAGAACAGTTCGAAGTCCTTCAGCTCGCGCAGAATCTTCAGATAGCCCTCGGGCTTCGCGTTGAAATTCAGGTCGAGAAGAATCTCGACATCGGGCCCCGCACCGTCGCGCAGCGCTTCCAGATGCGCGCGAATATTGCGCAGCAGCTTGCGCTCCACGTTCAACGCAGGCTGGAACGGCACCGCAAAGCCGGGGCGCCATGCCCGCAGCGGGCCGTCGTCGTGAATGAAGATATTGGTCTTCAGCGCGCGGAACTGGCGTTCCCGGGCTTGCGCGCCGCTGGCTTTCACGCCGTCGAGATCCGTCACGGGCGGCCCGAAGAACTTCGGATGATTGATGCGCCATGTGGGGCAATGCGACCAGTACACGGGCACGCTCTCGCGCAGCTTGCCGCCGAGCAACGCATGGCACGGCACCCCGAGCGTCTTCGCCTTGGCGTCGAGCAGCGCATTCTCGATTGCGCCAATGCCTTCGCTCACCACCCCGCCCGTGGCGGGACGCGTGAGGCACGAGGCCTCGGCGAAAAAGCGCTCGTGCTCCATCACCGATGCCCCGAGGAGCCGCTTGCCCAACTGCCCGATCACCGCCGCGACGCCCGGCGAGCCGAACCCTTCGTCGAACTCGCTCCATCCGACAATGCCATCGTCGGTCGTCACCTTCACGAAGTGATAGTTGCGCCAGCCCGCATCGCAGCAGAGCGTGTCGATCGAAACGACTTTCATGGTGCCTCCCTGAAATTTCCGTGACGCCGCGGCGCGCCTCAGTCGAGATGCAGGTCGAGTTCCCTGGCTACCTTGCCCCAGCGGGTCCATTCACTCGTCACGAATTGCTGGAACTGTTGCGGCGAGCTGCCCACGGGAATCGCGCCGAGCGGGATCAGCGCTTTCTTTACGTCGTCGGCCCGCATGGCCTGGCCGATCGCGGCGCCGAGCTTGTCCACGATCGGCTGCGGCGTGCCGGCGGGCACGAACACGCCGTACCACGACGTCACGTCGTAGCCCGGCACGCTTTGCGCAACGGCCGGCAATCCCGGCGCGAGCGGCGAAGGCCGGGCGCTCGTGACGGCAATGCCCGTCAGTTGATGGTGGTTGATATAGGGCAGCGCTTCGTTCACGACCGCGACGGTCACGCGGCCGCCTATCGTGTCCTGAATCGCTGGAATGCCGCCCTGATAAGGCACCGTGGTCATCTGCACGCCGGCCATGCGCTTGAACAGCTCGCATGAGAGGAACGGGCTCGTGCCGACACCCGAGGTGGCGCAACTCGCCTTGCCGGGATTTTGCTTCGCATAACTGATGAGCTGGGCGAGCGAGTCGATCTTCGTCGCCGGATTGACCGCGAAATAATTCGGCACGCTCACGACCTGCGAGACCGGGATCAGATCCTTGCGGATGTCGTAAAGCGGCTTCTTGTAGAAGAAGTCGTTGAGCACGTTCGAGATACTGCCCATGAGGATGGTGTAGCCATCGGGCTTCGCACGGGCCACGAACTGCGAGCCGAGCATGCTGCCCGCGCCGGGCCGGTTCTCGACGATCACGTGCGCGTGCAACGCCGTGGTCAGCTTCGCGGCGACAAGACGCCCGAGCACGTCCGTGTTGCCGCCGGGGGGAAACGGCACGATCATCGTGATGGTGCGGTCCGGATACTCGGCGTGCGCCGGAAGCGCACAGGCGAGCGGCGCGATTGCCGCCGCGAGCACGAGCGCGTGACGCAACGTGCGGATCAGCGAGGTTGCCATCGGTTATCTCCTGGATTCGGTATTGCGCGGCCCCGGGCCGCCCCAGCGGCGCCGGGCCCGGCTGATATGAAGCCGCCCTGAACGGCGTCGATGCCGTCAGCGCCCGGCGAACTTCGGCGCGCGCTTTTCTCGCCGCGCGCTGAACCCTTCCTGAATATCCGCGCTCTGCGCGATCACCTCCAGTTGCCGGCGCGTGCGGCCGAGCGCCTCCGTCGGCCCGTGCGCCAGCACGCCTTCGTTGACGAAGCGCTTGAGCGTCGCGAGCACGAGCGGCGCCAGTGTCGCAAGCTCGCGCGCCATCGCCAGCGCCGCTTCCACATGTCCACCGTTGGGCACGACCTCATTCACGAGACCTGCCTGATACGCGCGGCGCGCATCGATGGGACGCGCGAGCAGCATCATTTCCATCGCCACCTTGTGGGCGATGCGCGCCGCGAGTCCCGCGATCATCCCCTGCGCGAGCCCGAGCCGCGCTTCGGGGTAGTAGAACTTCGCATCCTCGGTGGCCACGCACAGGTCGGCCATCATCGCGATCACGAGGCCGCCGCCCACGCACCATCCCGACACCGCGCAGATCACGGGCTTCTCCGTCGTGACGCCGACACTCGGCACGCAGCGCCATAGCTCGGGCACGTCGTCCACATCGGCGCCCGCCGTGAATGCGGCCGTGCCCGCGCCGGTGAGCACGGCCACGCGTTGCGGCGAGCGGTCGAACTCGGCGAACGCTTGCTGCAGCTCGATGGCGGTCTGCGCGCTGATCGCATTGCGGCGCTTTTCGCGGTTGATCGTGATGAGCGTGACACCTTCGTCGAAATGTTCGATCAGCAGATTTTCAGGCTGGGACATGAAGGACTCCAGAGAGAACTAGGCAATGCGCAGCCGCGCGTCGACGGCCCAGCACGCGCGCTGGCCAACGATCAGCGGATTGAGGTCGAGTTCGAAGTCGCGCTCCGCGAGATCGGCGGCCAGCCAGCTCACGCGTGCGATCGACTCGACGACCTTGTCGATCGCCAGCGCGTTGCCGCGATAGCCTTCGAGGATCTTCCACACCGGCAAGGCCGCCAGCAACGCGCGGATCTGCTCGTTCGACGCGGGCGCGCGGGCAATCGCGCGCTGCGCCAGCAACTCGACCAGCACGCCGCCCGCGCCGAACACGACCACGGGACCGAACTGCTCGTCGCGCCGCGCGCCCACGATCAGCTCCAGCTCGCCCTTCACCTGCGCCTGCACCGATACGCCTTCGATGCGCGCAGCGGGCTGTGCGCGGCGCGCGGCCGCGCACAGGCGCGCGAAGGTTTCGCGCACGCCGGCGGCGTCGGCGACACCCACGGCCACGCCGCCGATATCGCTCTTGTGCACGATGTCGGGCGAGACGATCTTCATGACGAGCGGGTAGCCCGTTTCTCCGGCGAGGCGCACGGCGGCGTCGGCGTCCTGCGCGACCGCGCCCGCGTTCACGGCAATGCCGTAACGCCTGAGCACGGCCTTGCTCGCGTCCTCGTCGTAAGTGCCGGGCTCGGGCGCCGCAGGCAGCTCGCCCGGTCTGCGCGGCTTTTCGAAGAAGCGGCGCTGCGCGTGGCGACGCCAGGCAGTCCAGACGTTCACCGCTTCGTCGAGCGTGTTCGTATAGAGCAGGCCGCGCTCGCGCAAGAGCGCGCGCAACGGATCGCTCGTCGCGCCCGCTTCGACCGTGAAGAGCGCGGGCTTGCCCGCCTCGCCTTCGAATGGCGACGCCTGCGCGCGCGCCAATTCGCCCGTCAGCATGAACGGCGCCATGGTCACGGGCACGAAAATGCCGTCGGTGTCCGCGTCGGCCTGCAAGGCGGCGACGGTATCCTGCGCGGCCTTCGCCGGATCGGCGCTGATGCGCGAGCCGAAGTCGATGGGATTGTTCGCCTGCCCCTTCACGTAATGCGCGTCCAATGCGCGGCGCGTGGCGGCGCTGAAATTCGCGAGCGGAAAGCCGCGCTCGAACAGCGCATCGGACGCCAGCGCGCCGCCGCCGCCCGACGGCGTCAAAATCGCGATGCGGTTCACGCTGCGCCCCGGATACCGCACCATCGATGCGGCGAGCGTCATCATCGCGCCGGGGTCGCGCATCAGCGTGATGCCGTTCTCTTCGCACACGGCCGCGAATACCGCATGATTGCCCGCGATGCTCGCCGTATGGGAGAACGCCGCGCGACTGCCCGCTTCGGTGCGGCCCGCCTTGAGCGCGAGCCACGGCTTGCCGGCTTCGCGCGCGCGCCGCGCCGCCGCGACGAAGCGCTGCGCGTCCTTCACGCCCTCGACATAGGTGCAGATCACCCGCGTATCGGGATCGTCGACGAGAAATTCGACGAAGTCAGCAAGCTCCAGGTCGGCCTGGTTGCCAACCGAAATGCCATGACTGAAGCCGATGCCATGCGCCCACGCGCGGTCGAAGAACGTGGTCATGAGCGCGCCGCTCTGGCTCACGAAGCCGATGGGCTGCTGCGGCAAGGCGGGAATCTCCAGCACCGGCGACGAGCACGCGGCAAGCCGGTTAGCGGCGCTGATGAGCCCAAGACAATTCGGCCCGATGAGACGCATGCCATGCTCGCGCGCGATACGCACGATCTCGTTCTCGACCTGGCGCCCCGCTGCGCCCGCATCGGAAAACCCCGCCGTGATGATGAGCGCGCAGCCGATGCCCATTTTCGCGGCCGCTTCGATCGTATCCTTCACGCTCGGCTGCGGCACCGCGAGCACGACCATGTCCGGCACGGCGGGCAGCGCGCCGAAGTCGGGGTAGGCCTTGATGTCGAACAGCCGCTCGCGTTTCGCGTTGATCGGATAGACCGGCCCGGCGAAGCGATGGCGCAACACCATCCGCAACAGACGCCCGCCGAACTTCGACTGATCCTCCGACGCCCCGACGATCGCGATCGACTCGGGCCGCAGCAAGCGCGCGATATCCATGGATGCTTGCACTGGATGTGTCTCCTTTTGGCTGTGTGGCGCGGCGCACGCACGGTTGCCGCTGCGTCAGTATTGGCCGGAAACGCGCCAGGCGCATGCGTTCTGGAATACGGAACATCGGCGCCCCATGGCGGGGTTGCCATATCGTTCAAGCGAGGCCGTCTCGTCCCGGCTCGCCCCATGGGAACGAAGAGGGTCCGTCAATCCAAGGAGACGCCCGTGAAATCGCTCAAGCCATGGTGCGCGCTGGCATGCGCCGCGCTGACTCTCTCGCTCGCGCCGGCCCCAAGCCATGCGGACCCGGACTACCCGTCCCGCCCCATCCGCGTGATCGTGCCGTTCACGCCCGGCGGCGCGTCCGATAACCTCGCGCGCGCGGTCGCCGCCGAACTGACGAAGAAGCTCGGGCAGAACGCGATCGTCGAGAACAAGCCGGGCGCGGGCACCGTGATCGGTTCGCAGTATGTCGCGCATGCTTCGCCCGATGGCTACACGCTGCTGTGGGCCACCGCGCCGCTCGCGATCAACGCGTCGCTGATGAAGCATCTGCCGTACGACACGCTGAAGGATCTCACCGGCGTCGTCGATGTCGCCGCTTCGCCCGAGTTGCTCGTCGTGAACAAGTCGGAGAACATCACGACGCTTCAGCAGCTCATCGACAAGGCGAAGCAGAACCCCGGCAAGCTCACGTATGGCTCGTCGGGCATCGGCGGCTCGCCCCATCTCGCGACCGTGATGTTCGCCAACGACGCGGGCATCAAGCTCACGCACGTGCCCTACCAGGGCTCCGCGCCCGCCGTGACGGCGGCCATGGCGGGCCAGGTGAATCTCGTCATCGATACGTTTCTCACCTGCCTGCCGGGCATCAACGCGGGCACGCTGATTCCGCTCGCGCAAACCGGGTCGACACGCTCGAGCGTGCTGCCCAACGTGCCGACGATGGCCGAGGCCGGGCTCAGGGGCTATCGGGCGAGCGCGTGGTTCTCGATGCTCGCCCCTGCGAACACGCCCAAGCCGATCATCGACAAGCTCAACAAGACCGTGAACGAGATCATCGAGCAGCCGAAGTTTCAGGCGCTCTTCGCGAAGCAGGCCATTTTCATGGTGGGCGGCACGCCCGAGGCCTCCGAAGCGCACCTGAAAAGCGAGGTGGCGCACTGGCAGACGGCGGTGAGACAGTCCGGCGCGTCGATCGAGTAAGGTTGAACCCGTCAGACCAATCAGTCTCCGATGCGCAGGCGCGCATCCACCGCGCAGCAGCGGCCGGTCGCGACCATCAGCGGATTGATATCGAGCTCGAAAATATGCGAGAACGCGGCCGCCGCGCCCGCACGCGTGCGCCCCGCGCTCACCGCGAGCCATGGCTTGCCCGGATCCTCCGAGGCGCCGATCACCGCCACCGATGCGGGATTCATCAATACGCCGACCATGCTTGCGCTCATGACGATGCCCTCATTGTGCGTGCGCCGCCAGCACGTGGTCGACCGCCTGCTCCGCGAGCCCGATATAGTTGCGCGGATCGAGCGCGCGCGCCAATTCGCGCTCGGCTCAGATGCGCCATGGTGTCGGCATCGGCGCGCAGTACTTCGCCGAGCGAGCGCGATCTCCACGTTCAGGTAATGGGCGATGCGCGTGTCGTCGGAAAAGATCGCGCGCATGGCATCGGTGCCGAACAGATTGCGCACCACTTTCGATGTGAAAACGGACATGAGACCTCGTGATTCGCCAGGCGCCGCCTGCTGCGCGAAGGCCCGCTCAACGATGCTCCGCATGCGCGAGCGGGGGCTCGCGGCCGTTCTCGCGCGGCTCGTCCATGGCCGCGGCCTGCTGCGGCGACGGCGTGCCCCTGCGCTTTCTCATCGTTGCGCGCGCAGCGAAGAACGCCTGCAGCAGGATCAGCAAGGCGCATGCGGCCATGAAGCATGCGCTGATGGGTTGCTGGACGAACACCGCGAGATCGCCATGCGAGAGCAGCAGCGCGCGGCGGAAGTTCTCTTCGACCATGGGGCCGAGCACGTAGCCGAGCAGGATCGGCGCGACCGGAAACTTCAGCGCGACGAACACCGCGCCGATCAGCCCGAACACGAGCACCTCGGCCACTTCGAACAGGCTGTTGTTCGTGCTGTAAACGCCCACGGCAATGAAAAACAGCGCTGCCGGATACAGGAAGCGGTACGGCACCTGCAGCACCTTCACCCAGATCTGGATCAGCGGCACATTGAGCAGCACGAGCAGCACGTTGCCGACCCAGAAGCTCGCGATCAAGCCCCAGAAGATGTCCGCGTGCTCGGTGATGAGCTGCGGTCCGGGCTGAATGCCCTGAATCAGCAGCGCGCCGAGAATCAGCGCCATCACGGGGTCGCCGGGAATGCCGAGGCTCATCGTCGGAATGAAGTCGACCTGCGTTTTCGAATGCGACGACGCCTCCGGCGAGGCCACGCCCTCCAGCGCGCCCTGTCCGAAGCGCTCGGGCTTGCGCGCGATCTTCTTTTCGAGCGCGTAGGCAATGAACGTGGTGATGGTCGGCCCGGTGCCCGGCATCGCGCCGAACAGCGTGCCCACCGAGGTGCCGCGCACGATCGGCCAGAACGACTGCTTGAGCTCCCGGAAGCTCGGTCGCATGTCGCGCAGGCTCAGCTTCACGCCGCTGCCCACGGCATGCATGCGGTTCACGTTGCGCAGGAACTCCGTCACGCCGAACAGCCCGAGCGCGAGCGCGACGAGCTGCACGCCGTCGGCAAGCTCGGCGAAGCCGAAGGTGAAACGCATCACGCCCGTATTCACGTCGGTGCCCACCACGCCCGCCAGCAGCCCGATCACCGTCATGGACACACCCTTGAGCGGCGAGCCGCTCGACATCGTGCCGCCCGCAATCAGGCCGAGCAGCATGATCGAGAACAGCTCGGCCGGCCCGAACTTGAACGCGATCGACACGAGCAGCGGCGAGGCGAAGATCATCACGACGATGCCCACCGACGCCGCGAAGAACGACGCGATCATGGTGATGCCGAGCGCGGTGCCGCCCTTGCCCGCGCGCGTCATGGGATAGCCGTCGAGGCAGGTGACCGCGTGCGGCGGATGGCATGGCAAGTTCAGCAGAATCGCACCGATCGCGCCGCCATATTGCGAGCCGTAGAAGATGCCCGCGAGCATCAGGATCGCGGCGACGGGATGCATCGTGTACGTGAGCGGCAGCAGGATGGAGATGGCGGAAAGCGGTCCCATGCCGGGCAGCACGCCAATGAGGTTGCCCACCAGCACGCCGAAGAACGACCACATCAGGTTGTGCCATTCGAGCGCAACGCCGAAGCCCTGCCACAAATCAGCGAGAGATTGTCCGATCATGAGCGCCCCCACGCGAAGAGCGGAAACTGCAATTGCAGGGCCCACCAGAAGACCAGCGCCGAAATCAGCGTGATGACCGCCGCGAGCGCCAGCGCGCTTTTCCAGCTGTTGTCGCGGTCGCCGAATGCGGAGATGAAGGTGATGGCGAACGACGCCGGCAGCAGGCCGCCCCAGTTGCCGAGCACGACGAACGCAACGATGCTCGCGACGATGCAGAACCAGCCGCGCCACTCGGGACCCGTGCGCTCGAGCGGCACGCCTTCGTGCCGGGTCTTGCGCATCGGCGGGCGCTTCGCCGTGCCCGCGATGCCGAGGCCGAGCAGAATCAGAATCGCGCCGAGGCAGGTCGGAAAGAACCCCGGGCCCATATGCGTGAGACTGCCGAAGCTGTAGTGGAGCCCCTGCACGACCGCGCCCGCGCCGATCAGGCACATCAGCGCGCCGCCGTAGTAGTCGCGCCGGTATTCGAGCTTGTCGCCACGCCCGTTGCCGCTCATGACGCCCTCGCGGCCGGCGCCGGCCGTTCCCTGTCCGTTCATGTCCGTCGTCTCCGTGTCTCCGTGGGTTGTACGTCGCGATCGATGCCCTCACAGCAGGTCGGCCACCGCCACGATGTCCATGGCCGCATCGAGCGCCCAGAGCCGTTGCAGCGCCTGCGCGACGCACTGGCCGCGCGCGAGCGTCGTATCGGCGACGAACTCGATCGCGCGGCGCAGCGGCGCGAGCCGTGCGTCCCGAACGCGCTCGTCCGTGTATTGCGCGAGACCGGCCGCGTCGTCGCTCAGGGCCTCCGTCTCACCGCGCCGCGCGAAGCGCGGACGTCAGCGCGTCCGTGCGCGCGCCGGGCGCCGGCGGCGCGCGTCGCACGGGCATCGCGCGCAACGGCCCGGCAGCGAAATCGCACAGCTCGACGACCCGCGCTCCCGCCTGTGCCCGCGCTGTTCTCATGCTGCGGCACCCGATCCAAGTGCGCGTCACTTGAGGCCCTGCATCGCTTCCATCACGTGCAGCGAATACACGTAGGCCGCACCCGCGTTCAAGGCGATGGCCGTGCCGCACGCATCCGCGACTTCGGCTTCGCTCGCGCCCGCCTTGAGCGCCGCCGCCACGTGCGAGCTGATGCAGCCATCGCAACGCGTCGTCACCGCCACCGCAATCGCAATCAGTTCGCGCGTTTTCGCGTCGAGCGCGCCATTCGAGCCCTGCGCGGCCGCCAGACCGCGATACGCCTCCAGCATCCCCGGATTGCTGTTGCCGATGAGGTTCGAAGAACGCTTGAGGGTGCCGAGCAACTCGCTCCAGTTGAGGAACATGGGGGTTCTCCTTTTGAGAGTGGGCAAGGCCCTCGCGCCGAGGGCCGTTGTGAAACCGTGCGACTGGAGACGATAGTAGGACCGGGAAATCGCCAAGCGCGAGCGTTCCATTTGGTTGAACCGCCGCGCTCGCGCAGGGGGGCCTGAAACGGCGCCTCGAACGGCGCCTCAAGCGCTCGCGTGCTTGAGCTCGGGCAGCGCGTGCGCAGCGAACGAAGGCGCGGCTTGCGCCGTAGCGCTCCAATGGTTCGTCACGCTCAGCAGCAGCGCATGCGGCGGCACGGTGCCCGACACCGTGGACAGCGTCTGCCCCGCTTCGCGCACCTGGTCGATCAACGCTTCGTGGCGCGCGCCTTCGAGCCGCGCGGCAGGCCCCGAGATGCCGATCGCGCCGATCACCGCGCCCGCGTGGTCGAAGATGGGCGCGGCGAGCCCGTTGATGCCGAGCCGCCATTCGCCGCTATTGCTGGCATAGCCTTGCGCGCGAATGCACGCCATCTCCGCGAGAAATGCGCGTGGCTCGGTAATGGTGTTGGCCGTCGCGCCCGGCAGATGCTCCGCGGCAACCGCGAGCCAGCGCGGGCTGCGAAACGCCAGCATCGCCTTGCCGGTCGCGACGCAATGCGCGGGCACGCGCCCGCCGATCTGGCTATAGGCCCGCACCGGATTGGTCGCGGCTTCGAGCTTGTGCACGTACACCACGTCGCGCTGATCGAGCACGGACAGATGCGCGCTTTCGCCCGTGTCCTCGACGAGCGCATGCATCACGCCTTCGGCATGCCGGCGCAGATCGAAGCCCGGCAGCGCCGCCGACGCCACTTCCCAGAGCTTGATCGACACGCGATAGCGCCCCGAGCTGCTCTGCTCCACATAGCGCTCGTCGACGAGCGCCTGCAGCAGGCGGTGCACGCCGCTCTTGGGCATGCCCACCGCGCCGGCCAGTTCGCTCACGCCCATCGGGCTGCCGCGCCGCGCGAGCACTTCCAGCAGGCACAGCCCCTTGACCAGGGTGTTGTTCATCGATCACCTCACCGGTTGAACGATTCGACGCGGCGCCGTTTTCCTCTGCGGTTTGCCAGGGACACGCCGATACCGGACATTATGCGAATAGAGGATAAAAATTCACTTCGAAATTCCGATAATGGATATTTACAGAAAACTGACCTATGCTGCGATCGACAGTTCGCATGGGCTCAACGAAGCGTCCCCGGAGTGAAAACATGAAACTGGAAGACATCCATGCGTTCGTTGCGGTAGTCAGAAGCGCGTCGATCACGGGCGCGGCCGAGTCGCTCTTCATCCAGCAGCCCGCCATCACGCGGCGCGTGCAAAGCCTGGAGAAGGACCTGGGCGTCGTGCTGCTCGACCGCAACGTGAAGCCGAGCCGGCCCACGCAGATCGGTCGGCGCGTCTACGAGCTCTGCGTGAACGTGGTGCGCGATATCGCGCTGATCGACGAGTTCGTGCGCGAGGACGCCGCACCTTCGGGGCGCTTGTGCCTGGGCGTGGCGGATTCGCTGGCCGAGCTTGCGCTGCTCGACGCCGTGCCCGGGCTGCGCCGCGAATATCCCGAGATGCAGATCGAAGTGACCACTGGCTGGAGCGCCGCGATCATCGCCCGACTGCAGGAGCGCGCGGTGGACGCGGCGCTCGCCGTGCTACCCGCGAGCACGCGCTTCGAAAGCGGCCTTTGCGCGGCGTCGATCGGCGTGCTGCCGATGGTCGTGGTTGCGCAAAAGGGCTCGCTTTCCGGGCCCAAACGGCTCGCCGACCTGCACGGCATGGAATGGATTCTCAACCCCGAAGGGTGCGGCTTTCGCGACCTCCTGCGGCGTGCCTTCGGCGATCTGGGCTTGCCGTTCGCCGTGCGGATCTCCACCTTCGGCACCGAGCAGAAGCTCGGCCTCGTCGCGCGCGGCGCGGGACTGAGCTTCGTGCCCGAGCGCATGCTGGAGGCGAGCGAGTATGCGCCGCAGTTGCAGCGCGTAGCGCTCGCCGATTTCCAGCCGCGGCCGCACATCTGGCGCGTGCACCCCGATAATCTCGGCCGCTCGGCGGACTGCGTCGAGCGCTTCGGAGAACTGATCGTCGAGGAACTGGCCGTACGAGGCGCGGTGCGCGAGCAGGACAACGCGGGCTGAACCCTGGATTGGATCGTGACAACGGAGGCGATCATGAGCATTGCGCGCTTGCGCGAATTCGTCGGCGAACTCACCGATATCGTGCGCGACGGCGCGCCCGAAGCCGCCATCCTGGAAACGCTGCGCGCACCGATGTCGCGGCTGCTCGCTCGCGACGACTGGCTGCCGGACGCATTCGCCACGCCCCATCCTGAGCACTACCAACAATATTTGCTGCATTGCGACCCGCAGCAGCGCTTTTGCGTAGTGAGCTTCGTCTGGGGCCCCGGACAATCGACACCGGTTCACGACCACACCGTGTGGGGCATGATCGGCATGCTGCGCGGCTCGGAGGCCTCGACACGCTTCGAAGTCCCTGGCAATCGCGCGCCGCTGCGCATGGGCGAAACGACCGTCCTCGCGCCAGGCGATATCGATTGCGTGTCGCCCACGGTGGGCGACACGCACCGGGTCCGCAACGTGTACGACGACCGCGTGTCGATCAGCATCCACGTCTACGGCGCCAATATCGGCCGCGTGCGGCGCCATGTTTACGATCCGGCAACGGGCGCCGCGAAGGCATTCGTCTCCGGCTTCTCGTCCAGTGCCGCGCCGAATGAGTGAGCGCGCGAATCCCGCCTCAAGGCCGCGTCGCGCAGGTGAGGCGGCCCGCGTTCTCCTCGCGCCCTCGCATATAGGCCTGCGGACTACTCCCCATTTCGAGCCGGAACGCGTAGACGAACGCCGACGTCGAGCCATAGCCGAGCTCCATCGCCGTGCGTGTCACCCCCAGTCCGCCGGCCAGCAACTCGATCGCCCTGAACAAGCGCATGCGCCGCCGCCACGAGCGCAGGCTCATGCCCGTCTCCGCCATGAAGTGCCGGGCCAGCGTTCGCGCCGACATGCCGAACTGGCTCCCCCACTCCTCGGGCCCGCGCGGATCCGCGGGATCCGCGTAGAGCGCCTCGCACAACCTCGACAGCGATCCTTCGCGAGGCCAGGGCAGCGCCGCAGGCAGCGTAGGCGCGCGGCGCAACTGGTCGAGAATGAGGCGCGTAATGCGGCCTGCGTAGCCGTCGCGATCCTGTTCCTCGCTGATTTTGGCGGCCTCGATCACCAGCTCCTTGAGCAGCGGCGAAACGCCGAATACGGTCGGCCTCGCGGCGGGCAAGCCATCGCCCGCCTCCTGCGCGATCCACAGGCTGCGAAATTCGGCTCCCAGCAATGATCCGACTCGATGGCGCGTTCCGGTGGGCAACCACACGGCCTGCTCCGGGGAGATGACAAAGGAGCCGCCTTGTGCGATGACGGTGAGCGCTCCCGAAATCGCATAGACGACCTGATGCCAGGGATGCGCGTGCTCGGGGAACGAGTGGCGCGCAGGGACGAACTGCACCCGCACCGTCACTGGCTGCGGAGGCGCCAGACCGGGTGGTGCTTCGATTGTCTCCCATGTCATCACCATCTCCGTTTGACGATTATTCTACACATCCTGGCAATTCATCGAAATACGGACACAGCGAAAATGGGTTTAATGATGGCCTGCTCGCCGCCACCATCGGCCGGGTAACCATTCATCCCAATACGCACCGAAGGCTCGCGATTTCCCTTGGAGTAACCCGCTTTATGGCTCGATTCGACCGCTACGGTCTGCCGCTTTCGACAACCTCCGACCTCGCGGCGGAACGCTACCGCACGGGTCTCGATCTGCTTTTGTCGGTGTGGCCCGGCACCGCCGAAACGCTCGACGAAGCGATCGCGGCCGATCCGGACTTCGCGCTCGCTTATGCCGCGCGCGCACGCTTTCACGCGATCCGCGCCGAACTCGCCGAGGCGCGCGCCAGGATTGCCAAGGCAATGGAAATCGTCGCTCGCAACGGCACCGAACGCGAGCGCAGCCACGTGGAAATCCTTTCGCTCGCGCTCAACGGACAATCTGCAAAGGCGCTTGCCGGCGCACTCGCGCATACGGAGCAATGGCCGCGCGACATCCTGATCCT
>Ga0164242_10000740_pt1 | contig 39384 bp, 32 predicted proteins | sample OricomgcompostMG_FD_108783 | JGI IMG/M metagenome (GOLD analysis project Ga0164242, IMG submission 108783) | Miracle-Growth compost microbial communities from Emeryville, California, USA - Original compost - Miracle growth compost (MG) ... | reverse complement strand
TTTATTTTGTTTCTCATTTCGGTCTTTGCCGAAACCAACCGCTTGCCGTTTGACCTTCCCGAAGGCGAGTCGGAACTGATCGCCGGGTATCACCTGGAGTACGGCTCGATGCGGTTTGCGCTGTTCATGATGGCGGAATACATCAACATGGCCGTGGGTTCGGCGCTGATCGTGACCCTGTTTTTCGGCGGCTGGCAGTTGCTTCCGGGCTTCGAGTGGATCGCACAATCGTTCGCTCACGGCGACGGGAACGCGCTTGCGATCTGGACGGTTCTGTTTCAGGGCTTTTCGCTCGTGATTAAAATCGCTTTTTTCATGTGGTTCTTCGTTTGGGTCCGGTGGACGCTCCCGCGCTTTCGTTTCGACCAGCTGATGAATTTCGGCTGGAAGGTGCTATTTCCGATCGCGCTCGTGAACGTGTTCGTCACCGGGTTACTGATTTACAAAGGGGTGCTTTAGATGTTGGCGCAAAGAAAGCCCGGCTTTTGGAACAAGCTTTACCTGGTCGAGATTATTCGTGGGCTATTGATCACGCTCAAAAACTTCTTTTTTCATAAGAAAGTCACGCTTCAGTTCCCCGAGCAGCGGCGGAATTATTCCGAGCGCTACCGTGGTCAGCATTACATCAAGGCCGTGAACGGCGTTGAAAACTGCACGGCCTGCATGCTGTGCCCGACGGTGTGCCCGGCCGAGTGCATTCACATCGTCGCCAGCGAAGGCGACGACAAAGAAAAATACCCCGTCAAATTCGAGATCGACTCGCTTCGCTGTTGTTTTTGCGGAATGTGTGAAGAGGCCTGCCCAAAGGATGCGATCAAGCTCAGTAATATTTATGAAATGAGCCAGAAGAATCGGACGGTCTGGACGAAGGACTTTTTGACCGAACAGCGGGGGAACAAACGATGAATTGGAGTTTGATCGCTTTCGCAGCCTTCGCGACCATTGCCATCGTGGGCTCGTTGATGGTGGTTTTGAAGAAAAACCCGGTGGCTTCGGCGTTTTCGCTGGTCCTCGTGTTTTTTTCGTTCGCCGGAATGTACGCCATCATGGGCGCGCACCTGGTGGCGGCTTTGCAGATCTTGGTGTACGCCGGTGCCATCATGGTGCTGTTCGTGTTCGTGATCATGCTCTTGAACCAGGATGCGCCGATTTCCGATTTTCAAGAAAGCAGCGGTCTTTTCAAAGGGATTACGGTTTTGGGTCTTTTCGGTCTGGCTTCGGCGCTGATCAATGCGGTTTTACGCGCGCGCGATCTTCAGCCGACGGGCGATCTGACTCCTGAAAAGATTTCAGAAATGGGGGGCAACCTTCAGGTCGTGGCCGAAACCCTTTTCTCAGATAAACTTTTTCATTTCGATTTGATCTCGTTTTTGATCTTGGGTGCGATCGTGGCATCGATTGCGCTGTCCAAGCGTAAAAACTCCAAAGGAGCCAAAGCATGACGATGGCGGTAGAGCCCTGGATGATGCTCGTCGTGGCGGTCGTGGTTTTTTCGATCGGTCTGATGGGAGTGATTTTAAGAAAAAACCTGTTGGTCATGCTCATGTGTATCGAGCTGATGTTAAACGGCGTGAACTTAAGCTTCGTCGCGTTTTCACGCATTCACCACCTGATTGACGGCGACGTGACGGTCTTGTTCGTGATGGCCGTCGCCGGTGCCGAATCAGCGGTGGGCCTGGGCCTAGTGATCGCCCTTTTTAGAACACTTCGAACGGTGGATTCCGATCAAATCCAGATGCTGAGGGATTAAGACGATGACGCTTTCATTGATGATTCTGTTTCCGCTCCTCGGTTTTCTCATCAACGGTATTTCGCATCTGATCGCGGCCAGAAACGGAAAGCGGGTTTCGAGCGAAGTTTCAGGTTGGATTGCGACGCTGGCGATGATCGCGTCGTTCGTCGTCGCGGTTTATTTTTACTTCGGCCTGAAGGCGATGCCCGAAGATTCGCGGATGATCGAACAGACGCTGTTTCAGTGGCTGAAGCTGGGCGGTCTTTCGATTCCGTTCATGCTGAGGCTCGATTCGTTGAGTGTGGTGTTTGCGCTCGTGATTACGGGCGTGGGTTCGCTCATTCATCTGTATTCGATCGGGTACATGAATCACGACGAGACCCCGGCTAAGTTTTTTTCGTATTTGAATTTCTTCTGCTTCATGATGTTGAACTTGGTCTTGGGCGCGACCCTTCCGCACGTGTTTTTGGGTTGGGAAGGTGTTGGGCTCGCGAGTTACCTCTTGATCGGTTACTGGTATGCGGACCCCGAAAAAGTTTCGGCCGGTCAAAAGGCTTTCATCATGAACCGAATCGGCGATCTCGCTTTTTTGATCGCGATGTTCGTCGCATTCAAGCATTTCGGAACCTTGGATCTGGTCGATCTTCAAAAGGCGAATTTTTCGCCCGAGATCGCGACCGTCTTCGGGTTGCTGATCTTCTTTGCTTGTACGGGTAAGTCGGCGCAGATTCCTTTGTTTACCTGGCTTCCGGACGCGATGGCGGGTCCGACCCCGGTTTCGGCCCTGATTCATGCCGCGACCATGGTCACAAGCGGGGTTTATCTTTTAAGCCGCCTTCAACACATCATTTCGGCATCGAACACCGTGATGATGATCATTGCAATCGTGGGGGCTGCGACGGCCTTCATCTCGGCCCTCATTGCCTGCGCACAAAGCGATATTAAAAAAGTCCTCGCCTATTCGACCGTCTCGCAACTGGGTTTTATGATCTTGGGCTGCGGTGTGGGTGCGTTTGATGCGGCCGTGTTTCACGTGATGACTCACGCGTTTTTCAAGGCGTTGTTGTTCTTGGGCGCGGGCTCGGTGATTCACGCACTTCACGAAGAACAGAACATCTTTAAAATGGGCGGCTTGCGCGCAAAACTTCCGATCACGAGTTTGACCTTCATCGTGGCTTGGGCCGCGATTTCGGGGTTCCCGCCGTTCAGCGGGTTTTTCTCGAAAGACGAGATCATCTTTCAATCGTTGGTTTCGGATCACGGAAACGGCATGCTGTTCGCAACAGCGGTCGCGGCCGCGTTTTTGACCGCGTTTTACATGACCCGTCTCGTGGTGCTCGTCTTCTTCGGCCAGTCGCGGGTCGAGGCTGCGGTTGAAAAGAAAATTCACGAATCGCCGAAGACGATGACGATTCCTCTGATGGTGCTCGCCGTTTTAGCCTTCGTCGGTGGATGGTTCGGGGCCCCGGTTCACGTGGGTGGATTAGAGGGGGCGTCCGACAACCACTCGCTCGAAATCGGTGTGATGGTCGGAAGTGTGGTCTTGGCCTTGCTTGCGGCTTGGATCGCGTACCGGAAATATGCGCCGCTCAAGACCGAAGAAAAAGCGAATCGGTTTTTGTCTTCGGGAATGGGCATTGATTCATTCTACGATCGCGTGATCGCGGGCGGAACCCGGGGCTTGGCTCAAGGGATTTATCGGTTTTTCGAGGAATTCGTCGTTCAACGAATCCTTCGCTGGACTTCGGCTGCGGTCGATCTTTCGGGGAACATGCTCAAGGTCGTTCAGATCGGGTCGGCACAGGCCTATCTGATGATGATTTTGATCGCGGTTTGTATTTTTGCGATTTGGTTTTTGAAATGGGGAACATCGCTGGGGTAACACATGGAAAATATCGACACATTATCGGTTTTGTTGACGGTCCCGTTCGCGGGGGCTCTTCTTTCATGGGTCATCCCCAGGGGGCTTCAGCGGCTTTATGCGATTTTCGGTAGTTGTGTCGTTTTAGCGCTGACGATTTACGAAACGGCGAGCGTGCTTTTTGCCACGACCGCGAGCCAGGCATCGAGCCTTGCACTCGAACAAAAGTTGCCATGGGTTCCTGAACTCGGTTTATCGCTGCATCTGCGGCTTGATTCGGTTTCGTGTTGGTTCGTCGCTTTAAACGCGGTGGTCGCCCTTTTGGCTTTCAGTTTGCGGGGCTCGTGGTACCGCAAGAACCCGCGCCTGTTCACGTCGCTCGGGTTTTTTCTCGTTTTTGCACTGAATTCTGCGTTTTTAAGTGCCAATTTAATCCTCTTTTATCTCGCCTACGAAGCCGTGTACGTGCCGATCATTTTGATGGTCGGAATCTGGGGTTATCGTGCGAAGGCAACGTCCGTGTATCGCTTTTTTCTGATGAGTTTCTTGGGCTCAGTGATGATGCTGGTTTCGATCATCTATCTGATCTCGCTCTATCACGCTCAAACGGGCCAGTATTCGAGCAGCCTTTTTGATCTGATTCAGGTGACGAGCACGCAATCGCCCGAAAGCCTGCGTTGGTGTTTTTGGGGGTTCTTCCTTGCGTTCGCGGTGAAGGTTCCGCTGTTTCCGTTCCATGGCTGGCTGAAGGAAGTCTACGTGAACGCGCCGATGCCGGTCACGATTTGGCTTTCGGCGATTTTATCGAAACTCGGGGTTTTCGGGTTCATTCGTTTCGTGGGCCCCTTGTTTTCAGAGGTGGCTCAACGCGATCAAGGGCTTCTTTTGGCGCTGGCTGCGATCTCGGTCATCTACGCGGCCTTGCTGGCGATCCGTTCGAACGGGCCGAAGACGCTTTTGGCCTATTCGTCGATCAGTCACTTGGGCTTTGTGATGGTGGGCGTGTTCGCCTTGAGTCCGAGCGGAAATGCCGCCGCGATTTTGCTGAGCGTGGGCCATGGGCTCGTGAGCTCGATGCTGTTTTTCTTGCTCCACCTGATCGAAGAGCGCAAAGAAGCGCTTTCGCTCGATACCTATCACGGTTTTGCGAAGTTGTATCCGACGCTGTTTGCGGCATTTTTCGTCGGCGTGCTGGCCTCGGTGTCGTTGCCGGGAACGCTCAACTTCGCGGGCGAATTCTTGGTGTTGCTGCACGCTTATCCCGCCAGCGCATTTTGTACGATTTTAGCCAGTTTCGGCGTGATTTTGGGCGCAGTTTACATGCTGAAGTTTTACCAGCGAATCGGCTTCGGCAAAGAGAATCCGAGTGCGGTGACCACCAACGGTACGGCGATGAAGGACCTTTCGGGTTACGACCTTTTGATCTTGCTCGCCTTGGTTTTGGTTTTGATCTATTTCGGGTTTCAACCCGCGATCTTTTTGAAGGGAAATTAAGATGGTATCCTTTGATCAACTTTCGGTGATGATGCCCTGGCTGGTGCTTTCGGTCGGAATCTTGGTCACGATGATGGTAAGCGTGATTCGAGTCAATACGAAACGACCAGCCCAGATTTTTGCGCTTCTGACCTTGGCTGCGACCTTCTTTTGCGCGATCACGAATATCCCGACCTCTTCTGAAATCATCTTTCACGGTGCGATGGAAATTTCAGCACTGAGTTACCTCTCGATTGCGTTGCTGAGCGGACTCGGGATTTTCTTCATCTTAGGTACCTCTCGCTATCTGACCAAAGAAGAGATCCATCTTTCGGATTACTATCACTTGCTTCTGATTTTAATCTTGGGCGCATCGGTGCTCATGAGCGCAAAAGACCTGATCGTGATGTTCATCGCTTTAGAGGTGATGTCGCTTCCGGCTTATACGCTGACCGGGTTTCGCCGGAACGACCCGAAAAGCAACGAGGCTGCGATCAAGTATTACATCTTAGGCGGAGCGCTCGGAGCCATTTTCTTGATGGGCTCGTCGTTCATCTTCGGCGCAACGGGAACGACCCAGCTGGCATCGATCTACACCTGGTCTCAGAACGTCCAGGGCGATCTGACGCTTTTTTACGTGGGCCATGTGCTGGTCATGATCGCATTTTTGTTCAAAGTCGCGGCCGTGCCGTTTCACTTTTGGAAACCCGACGTTTACGAAGGCGCACCGACCTCCGTGACCGGAATCATGGCGACGATGATTACCGCTGCCGCTTTCGTGGTTTTGGCGCGATTGATTCATTTGGTCGATCTCGGAAACACGGAATGGCTGGCTTATGCTGAAAATTTAAAACGTCTGATCCGTCTGGTTTCGGCGTTAAGTATGATCGTCGGAAGCGCGATCCTCATCACGCAAACGAACCTGAAACGCATGCTCGCTTACTCGTCGATTTCGCACACGGGTTACGTATTGCTCGGCCTTTTAGGGACGCTGTCGAACCCGGATCAGATCTATTCGGTTTGGATCTACATCTTCGGATATTCGCTGATGACGAGCGGGCTTTTTGTGCTCATCAGTCAATCCGAGCCGAGGGCTGATCAGGGAACCGAGCTGATCGATTTGACGGGGATGCTGAAGCGCAATCCGATCAATACGTTTTTTTGGAGTATTTTCTTTTTCTCAATGGCCGGTATGCCGTTCACCATCGGGTTTTTCACCAAGTACTTCGTTTTTATGTCGTCGATGAGTGCGGGTGAGGCGGTTTATGTCGTGATCGCTGGTCTTTGCGCGGTCGTCAGCGCCTATGCCTACCTTCGCCCGGTCGGGCTTATGGTCATGCGCGACGCCGATCCGTCGGCGGCCGAATGGCGAGCCAGTCCGGTCGGCCATTCGATGGTGTTTATTTCGGCAGCATTTGTTATCGTATGGGGAGTGATGCCGAACGCCATTATTCAATTTTTGAAAGGAATTCCGCTTCAGCACTGATTCCCAAGCATGGCCAATCAATATGTCATTCGAAAAGCCGGTAAGGATGGTCCGCCCAAGAGCGAAGAGGAAATCAAACGCCTCATTCTAAAGGGCGAGATTCGGCCTGAGACCGACCTTTCGATCTATCCGAATCAATTCGCGATGAAGGCCGCGAGCTATCCCGAGTTCGAAGAGCTGTTTCAAGATTCCGAAAAGACCGTTTTGTTCGATCGAAACAGACCCATTGACAGCGTTCACGACGAAAAAACAAGATTGTTCGAAGATTCCACCAAAGTTCCGGTGCCGATCGAGAAACCGCAAACCGAAATCCAGCCGATCGAAAACAACGAATGGATCGATCGCGAAACGCAGAAGCAAAAAACCGTTTTATTCGAACGCCCCAAAGAATTAATTTCGAAAACCGAGCCCGCACAGAAAAAGAGCCGACTTCCGAAACGCTCGTTTTTGGTCATGGTTCTGCTGTTTCTCGTCATGTATGAAATGATGTTCGACGACGATCAACCGAAGGGCCGCCCCGAAGTGATCATGGTGCCGGTTCGTCCGCAGTTGCCGTCCGGCGGGGCCGGCAAGGTCGATCCCGAACGAAGCGCTAAAATCTACGCCCAGGGCTTGAAGCCATACCTCGAAGATACCGTACAAGGGTATCGCAGGGCTGCGGACACCTTTTTGATCGCGCTGCGATTCGATCCGCAAAATGTGAAGGCGCTTGCAATGTTGGCGTCGAGCTATTTGAATCTGATCGATTCGTCGAATAAGGACGAAAATACTTTTTCCGTCATCAATAAGCTGATCGAGCTTTCGAGCTTAAAGAAGCTTGATCTGGTCGAAACCCTGATTGCCGAAATCGAATTTCTGGCTGCGTCTCAACGCTACGATGCGGCGATTCAGCGGTTGGTGGATTACTCGAAGGTCTCGGGTAAATTCGACGCGGCCTTGTATTATTATCTGGGTTGGTTGTATTCGCAGAAGGGCGAATATGCAAACGCGATGAAGTACTTAAACCTCATTCCGTCGAGTGCCCTTCCGATCCCGAAGCTTTATTATTTGCGCGGATTTTTGCACGAGCAAAATCGCGAGTTCGACGAAGCCAATGCCGAGTACAAACGAGCGTTGAACCTGAACCCGAAGCACGCAAAATCGATCTTGGGTTTGGTTCGTGTCGCCGAGAAAAAAGGCGAATTAAAACAGATGCTCCGATACGTCGAGTTTCTGACCGAAAACCCGTCGTACCAAAGCCCGAAGGAATACGTCTCGTCGCTGATTTACCGCTCGAAACTGGCGCTGCTTTACAAACAGCCCGATGCCGCCATTCAAAGCTTGGAGCGAGCGATCCGCATCGAGCCCAAGAACGAAGATTTGCGGCTGGAGTATTACACCCTCCTTTCTCAATCCGACAAAAACTCAAGGTATAAAAGCCTGGCCCAGATGTACGCCTTCGTGCTCGAAGGAGAGCGCGACATGCGCGCGGGAAAAATCCACGAAGCGACCGCCGTGTTGATTCAGGCGAAGGATGCGTTTCCCAAGTCGGAAGTCCCACTCGAAAAAATGGGCGATCTTTTTTATCAAACCGGCGAGTATCAAAAAGCGCAGACAAATTATGTAGACGCGCTCAAGATGAATCCGCGCGCGGGCAGCATTGCGATCAAGCTGATCGATTCGCTCATTAAAAATCACGATTGGGACGAGGCGCAGAAATACCTGGCTCGTTATCGCACGCATCCTAAGTTAAAAAGTTCGGTTGATCGCTTGGCAGGTGACTTGGCCTTTCATCAAGGCAATTACGTGCAGGCGATCACTTTTTATCGTAAGGCCATGGCGCGCGACACGATCGATACCGATGTTTATTCGTCCTACGCCGATGCGCTAAGACAACTTGATCAATGCAAGGACGCACAGTTTTTTTATTCGCTTGCGCAACGGCTCGATCCGTTTAATCGTGCGGCGATCTTGGGGGCTGCGAAATGCCTTTTGAAAACCGACAACGTCGATGCGGCCGTGGGTCGCATTCAAGACGAGCTGGCGCGCCTTCCGAAGGCGCGAGCGGATTTGCTGGCCGGAATCGGTGAAATTTATTATCTGGCTCGCAACGATGCGCGCGCACTTCAGTTTGTCGAGCAGGCGAAAGAGATCGATCCGGATTATCCTGACAGCTACAAGGTCGAAGGCATGGTGTATTTGCGCGAGATGCTGACCCAGAAGGATGCGAAGAAAAAGGCGTTGGATGCGCTTAAATCGTATTCGGACCGGAAGCCTTCCGATCCTTACGGGTATCTTCAGCGTTTCGATATCTTTTTGAAAGATTCGAACTTCGAGCAAGCCGCCGAAGAATTGAATCGAGTTTTCGAAGTTTCGCCTCGGTACCCCGAGCTTCATTATCGCCGCGCACAGTTGTATTCGCTGATGGGGCGGACGAAGGACGCATTGAGCGAATTGGATGAAGAGTTGAAATTGAATCCCCGCCTGGTCAAAGCGCTCGTCGAACAAGGAAATATTTACGTTAGAGCGAACGCTTTGGACGATGCGATGAAAAGTTTCGTCAAGGCGATGGAAATCGACCCCGAAGATCCAAAGGCGAAATTGGGCGCGGGCTATGTGAATTACCTGAAGCGCCAATTCTCGGCAGCGATCGCGCTTTACTCGGCGGCGCTGGCGCTGGATCGGGGGAACCCCGAGATTTACAAAAAATTAGGTTTCGCTTATCGAGACAGCGGTGATCGGCAAAATGCGGCCAAGGCCTTTCGCAGCTACCTCGATCTTGCGCCCGATGCTCCGGATCACGCGCAGTTCGAACAGTATCGTTAAAAAATTCATTCCGCTTTTTTGTTCAGCAGCAGTCCCTTTGCGGGCGAGCCTTCGGTACTGTATTTCGTGGTGAGTCCGACGCGATTGACCGTCGGATGCTCTTCTTTGTGCTCGTAAAAATTTTTGATCATCTCCGTCATGCCCGGTTGTTCCACGTTTGAAACCACGGCGAGCGGGCGAGAATTCTTTTCCTTCGACGATGCGTCGGAGGCAGCGGCATTTTCAGCGTCCGCGTCCTTTTGAGTTGGCGATTCGGGGGAAGCGGGTCCATCATAAAGAAGACCGCTCCCCTGGCTTGAGCCGGGATCATTCTCGGTTTGCGAAGGGGCTTGGACGAGTGATAAAAAGGAGGGCCGGTTTACCTTATGGATCAAGCAGTTAAGTCCTCCTTCCTTTGTCTAATAGTATACCAAAATGGTCTAATAATGCAATGTTCCACTTTCTGATTGCCAGGATGGTTTGGGCGTAATATAAGTTATTGAATTAAAGGAGTTTTATGAATTCAGCCAAAGACTTGTTTGCCAAATGCTACCGCTTCGAAGATGCGAAGAAACTTCAGGCCATGGGGCTCTACCCCTACTTCCGACCGATCACCGCATCGACCGGAAATAATGTGGTCACGAACGGCAAGCGCCAGGTCATGATCGGCTCGAATAACTACTTGGGCTTGACCCACGACCCTCGCGTGATGGAAGCCGCGAAAAAAGCGATCGATCATTACGGAACGGGTTGTACCGGCTCGCGCTTTCTGAACGGAAACCTCGATCTTCATGAAGAGCTCGAAGCTCGCTTGGCAAAATTCGTCGGTAAGGAGGCCGCTCTTTGTTACTCGACAGGCTTTTTTGTGAACCAAGGAACCTTGGGCGCACTCGTCGGACGAAGCGATGTCATTTATTCGGACCGTGAAAATCACGCGTCCATCGTCGAAGGAACGCAGGTCGCACTCGGGGATACCCTTCGCTTCAAGCACAACGATGCCGACGATCTTGAACGTATTTTAAAGAACTCACGCGAAAAATACGACGGAGCCATCATCGTCGCCGACGGTGTTTTCTCGATGTCGGGCGATATCTTGAATCTTCCGAAAATCGTCGAGCTTGCGAAGAAATACGACTGTAAAGTCTATGTCGACGATGCCCATGCTTTGGGCGTGCTCGGCAAGCGCGGCGAAGGCACCGGCCATCATTTTAATCTGCATCAAGATGTCGATCTCGTTATGGGCACCTTTTCGAAATCGTTCGCCTCGATCGGCGGATTCATCGCGGGTTCGAAAGACGTGATTCACTACGTGAAGCACAAGGCGCGTCCGTTTATCTTTTCGGCGGCGATGAGCCCAGCTTCGACTGCGACCGCGCTGAAGTGTCTGGAGATCATGGAGACCGAACCTCAGCACATCGAAAATCTGCGCAAAAACGCGGCTTACATGAGCAAAAACCTGAAGGCCATGGGGTACAACACCTTAAACAGTCAGACGCCGGTGATTCCGCTTTTGATCGGCGACGATGCTGCGGCGTTCTCGATGACCCAATCGCTCGCCGCTCGCGGTGTGTTCATGACCCCGGTCGTTCGTCCCGCTGTGCCTGAAGGTTGCGCCCTGCTGCGGACGAGCTACATGGCTTCGCACACGCAAGAGGATCTCGATTACGCGCTTGAAAACCTCGAAGCGGTCGGCAAGGAGTTCGGAATTCTGGGAAGTGCAGAAGTGACCGAACGCCTGAACAAGCTTGCGCTCGCGAACTTCGGCGCACATTCGATCGCATGATCATCTTAGGGGTCGACCCCGGTTCAAGACTTTTAGGGTTTGGTTGCATCGAGAAATCGGGCAACCAAATTCGCGTTTTAGAGCACGGAACGATTCGTCTTTTTCATAAGGAGTATGAAAAGATTCCGGTCGACGAGACGACGCCATCGCGTCTGAAGGAAATTTTCGAGAAGCTTTCCGAAGTGATTCGCCGCCATCGTCCGCAGGTCTTGGCAGTCGAGAAAGTCTTCTTCGCCAAGAACGCGATTTCGGCCCTGAAATTAGGCCAGGCACGAGGCGTGGTGCTCCTCACCGGCGCCGTCCACGATCTTGAGATTTACGAATACAGCGCTACTGAGATCAAAAGCATCGTCACCGGCCACGGCCGCGCCGATAAAGAACAGGTCGCAAAAATGCTTCAGATGATTCTGGGCGTGCAAGAGTTCGAAACGGCCGATGCCTCGGACGGATTGGCCTTGGCGCTGGGCCATGCGCTTGCGAATCGAAACGGTTTGCGCGAGCTTGCGCCGAAAAAATCGGCGAAAAAAGGCACTTCGTTAAAAAGCCTGGCTGAAACAAAGTTCAGTAAAAAGCAGGCGCTAAAACGTTGAAAAATAGCCCGATCCGCGACATGATGAAGCCACAGGGGTGGCTTTCATGCTTGCGTATCTATCGGGGATCATCAAAGAGCGCCAGAACGGCGAAATGATTTTAGTCGTGGGGTCCGACTCGCAAGGGTTTGTGGGCTATCAGATCAAAACCCCCGATCATCCGCGCTATGAAGCTTATCTTCCCCAACAAAAAGCGGAAGTTTATCTCTATACCCATGTTCGCGAAGACGCGCTCGACCTGTACGGTTTTTTGAGCGCGAGCGAAAAGAATTTTTTCATGACGCTCTTAAGTGTTTCGGGAGTCGGCCCCAAGATGGCGCTTTCGCTGCTGTCGCAATTTGACGAGGCTGCATTGATCGAGATGATTCTTTCGGGCGACAAAGAGGGGCTTACCGGCATTTCGGGCGTAGGCAAAAAGACTGCCGAGCGGATGATCCTGGAGCTGAAAGATACGGTTCAGAAAAAACTCGAAGCCGGAGTTTTCGCCGTTGCATCAAACCGCAAGTCGGGTCGATCCCAGTCGGCCGCCGGAGGCACTGCGATCGATCGGTCGAGTAAGCTTTTCATCGAAGCGTATTTGGCGCTTCAGGGTTTGGGATATAAAGAGATCCAGGCCAAGCAGATGGTCGAAGCGGCCATTCAAAAGAAGGCCGAGCTAAACAAAGTCGAAGACGTGATCAAACACGCGCTTCAGTCGGGGTTTTAAATGTCGGAACACGATCGCCTCTTGTCGCGCACCATGAGTGAATCCCCCGCTGACGACGGTAGCCCCACCGAGCTTCAGGTCGAGCAGTCGTTGAGGCCCCAGCTTCTTAACGAATACATCGGCCAAGGTGCTGTTCGAGAAAAAATTTCGCTTTTCATCAAGGCCGCCAAACAGCGAGGCGATTCGTTGGATCACGTTTTGTTGGCAGGCCCCCCGGGCCTGGGCAAGACGACGCTCGCCCAGATCATCGCGCGCGAGATGGGAACCCAGATTCACATCATCACCGGTCCGACCGTCGAGAAAAAAGGCGACTTGGCTGCGGTGCTGACGAATCTACAGCCGGGTGATGTGCTCTTTATCGATGAAATTCATCGCCTTCACATGGCGATCGAAGAAGTGCTTTATGGCGCAATGGAAGATTTCAAGCTCGATCTGATCATCGGTCAGGGCCCGAGCGCGCGAACGATCCGCATCGATCTTCCGAAATTTACACTCGTGGGTGCTACGACCCGCACGGGTTTGCTTTCAAGCCCATTGCGTGGACGCTTCGGTGTCGAGATGCGACTCGATTTTTATTCGACCGAAGACTTGGCCAAAATCGTCTCGCGTTCGGCGAAGTTATTGAGTGTTGAAATCGGTGGCGACGGCGCAACCGAGATCGCATGCCGTGCACGGGGAACCCCCCGGATCGCGAACCGGCTGATTCGCCGGGTTCGCGATTATGCCCAGGTGAAGTTCGAATCGATCACGGGTTTCAGTATCGACAAAAAAACCGCGAATGAAGCGTTGAATTTGTTCGAAATCGACGAGCGGGGTTTAGATTCGATGGATCGTAAACTACTGACTGCGATGATCGAAAAATTCGACGGCGGTCCCGTCGGAATCGAAACCCTAGCCTCGGTACTCTCCGAAGAGCGTGACACGGTCGAAGAAGTCTACGAGCCGTTTTTAGTTCAAGAGGGTTTTATCCAGCGCACTCCACGGGGGCGCGTGGTGACCCACTTGGCCTTCACTCACTTGGGTTTTCCGCCGAAGACTTTATTTTAAGCTGCGTAACGGCCTTCGTCTTCGTACCCTTGCCAAAGTTCGTATACGGTTTGGCCTTGGGTGTTGGCAAACCAACGCGAAGCGTGTTCAGGCGGTTCTTGGCCCAGGCATTGTTGCGCGAAGGCATGGATGGTGGTGAAGCTGCCTTCTTCGGTTTTCACTTTAAATTCGCCGCTTGGGTGTTTAAACACGGTGCAGGTCTTGCTGGGATCGCTGACGAAATGCAGAACTTCGTTTTCTTTTAAAACTCCCTCGTGAACGAGTTTGGTCAGGTCAAATTTACCTTTTTTCTTACTCATGCGTTCTCCTTTGGATGGTGATGTCGGTCAATTTTTTGGCGCACCCGTTGCCGGGCCCACTCCTTTATTTCGGTCGATCGGCAACGAAAGTTTAACCGCAATTGAATGCGACAAAGCGATTCGGGGATGATTAAAATGACGGCATGAAAGCCCTATTCGTTGCCTTAACGCTGCTGTGTCTTTTCGTCGCCCCCGCATTAGCGTCCGATACTTTAGAGAAGCTCAAGGCTGCGCCAGGCTACCAGGTTGAAATCTACGCCGATCACTTGCCGGGTGCGCGCTCGATGGCATTAGGTGCGAAGGGAAGCGTCTTTGTCGGCACCCGGGCGGGCGAAGTTTATGCGATCCGAGATCATCATTTTTATACGATCGCCAAAGGCTTGAACGAACCGAACGGGGTGGCCTTCAGGAATGGGGCTCTTTACGTGGCTGAGATCTCGCGCATTCTCAAATTTAAAAACATTGAAACCCATCTCGATCAACCGCCGAAGCCCGAGGTTATCTACGCAGGCCTTCCCACCGAAAAACATCACGGTTGGAAGTTCATCGCCTTCGGCCCCGACGGCTTTTTGTATGTTCCCGTGGGCGCGCCTTGTAACATTTGCAACCCGGAAGAAAAAGACCAGCGCTTCGCGGCGATTCTTCGATTCAAAAAACTCGACGGGTCCGCACCTGAAATTTTTGCCAAAGGCATCCGAAACACGGTCGGCTTCGATTGGAACCCGAAAACGCACGAGCTTTGGTTCACCGATAACGGTCGCGATCAGTTGGGCGAAGACATCCCTGCCGACGAGCTGAATCGTGCGCCGAAAGCGGGGCTCCACTTCGGCTTTCCGTACTGTCATCAAGGCGATCTTTTGGACCCGGAATTCGGAAAAGGCAAAAAGTGTTCGAACTACACACCGCCGGTGTTCAAATTTGGGGCGCACGTGGCTGCGCTGGGAATGCGATTTTTAAGCGCGAATACGATCTTGGTCGCCGAGCACGGATCGTGGAATCGCTCCAAGAAGGTGGGCTATCAAGTTTTAAAGCTCACGCTTTCGGGAAACCGTGTGACTCGTTCGGAACCGTTTTTAAGCGGATTTCTTCAACCCGGCGAACAGGTACTGGGACGTCCGGTCGACGTGCAGCCGATGAAAGACGGATCGGTCATGGTGAGCGACGATCAGGGCGATACGATTTACCGGATGGTTCCGGTGAAGACCGCTACTCGATGATCTGAATGTCGTCGAGCGATTTGAACAGGATCTGCGGGTTCGCTTGCGAAGGCGAGACGTCGTTAAAGATTCCACTCACCTTCACGTGAATTTTCGTGCTGACTAGTTTATTGCGTCCGTTGACGTAATCGCCGGGGTGACGATCCCATGCGGCCTGAAGCTTTTCGCGGGCCTGAGTAAAGAGATCGTTATTCTCGAAATTCACGATCGTGTATTGGCGAGAAAGGCCGTCCGATAATTTTTCTTCGACGGCAAAGACGTTGAACATGATCTCGGGGCTTTTCGGAAACAGAATCAAGGATCCTTCGATCGTGCCGGGTTTTCCGTTGATGGAACTCAGTGATTGAATCACTTGAAGCGCGTCCGGCTCCGATTCGTTCAGCCGCAAGTGGGCCGGTTGGTCGGGATACGATTGAACCTTGAAGTTCAGTCGAACGATGTCCCCGCGAAAAAGGTTCTTCGTCAGTTCGCCGTTTTTGACGAAGATCGGCAGAATGGAATCTTTGTACTCGACGACCAAGATATTGCCGTCGGATGCGACGGCATGAACGAGAAAGTTCGCGTAGTGAATATTGAGCAGCTCGTCCGGAATCTTAGCCGTATGTCCGTACGGGTCGGAGGGATAGCCTGAGTCGTATTTTTTCACGAGGGTGATGGCGGTGACGTCGATGTGTTTTTGCGGGCTCGGGTTTTTCAGAAAGACGCCCTTGATTTTGACCTGATCGTTGCGCGAAAACGCGGTCAGCGCTTTTGCAACGGCATCGTTATCGGGGACGAGCGACATCTGAACATAATCGAAAAAGTCGTCGGGGTTGCGGTAGGTGAAAACGTAAAGCCCCTGCTCTTCGACGGCGCCATGAATCCATCCGACGAGTCCGTCGCCGGTCAGGTCTTTTTCAATTTGGGTGAAGTCGACGGCGAACGCCGAAAGGTGAAAAAATGCGCCCAAAACCACGAGAAAGAAGAAGTTTTTCATTCCCCTCACCTAACACCCGGGGTAAGAAAAATCAAGCAAGCGCCCGAAGCACGCAATCGAGATTAAAACGATCCTTGCGGAATAGGATCAAGCCAGCCTTCGACGAGCGAGCCCAGGTCGTTTTTCGAGGGCTCAATGACCGGCTTGCGGCCCATGACTTCGCAGAGGGTTTTGATCTCGTAATTCTCGGGGTTCGAGAAGACGGCTTGGATGAGCTCTGAGTGGAGCTCGTGACCTGCTTTAACGAGAGAAACATCGCCGAGCAGCGGCAACGGAGAAAGTGCGAAATCGCCGATCGCGTCCAGCACCTTGTGCCGAACGAATTCGTCGGGATAACGAAGCCCCGCGTGGTTGATCACACGGCTTTCATCGAGCACGATCGCGTTGTCGTACGAACCGCCCAGGGCCAAGCCCATTTTCTTCAGCACTTCGACGTCTTTTAAAAATCCGAAGGTACGAGCCATGGCGATTTCGCGAAAATCACTGACGCCGACCGTGAACGAAAGCTCTTGCGTGCCGATGGCAGCGTGATTCCACTCGATGCGAGCATCGATGTGAAGGCGATTCGAAGGAGTGATCGTCGCGACCTTGTCACCCTTGCGGACTTCAATGCGCTTTTTCAGAACGGCGACTTTTTTCGATACCTTTTGATCGCGGATTCCGGCCGAAAAAATGGCTTCACAAAAAGCGGCAGCCGAGCCGTCCATGATCGGGACTTCCGGGCCTTCGACTTCGACCACGGCATTATCGACGCCTAAAAGTTTGAGCGCCGAAAGCAAATGTTCGACAGTTGAGATGTGCGCTTGTTGGCGTCCGAGCGTGGTCGCCAGTCGAGTTTGAGTGACGAATTCGAATGAAGCGGGAATCGCCACGGGATTTTCGAGATCCTTGCGGACAAATAAAATTCCGGTATTGGGAAGCGCGGGCTTCAGCGTGAGGGATGCGGTCTTCCCAGAGTGTAAGCCAATGCCTTCGATTCGGACTTCTTGTCGAATCGTGGTTTGTGTCGTTTGTGTTTTTTGATCTTGTCTCATCCTTAGACCTCAAGGTGAGGTAAAGCAATGCATGTGCCATGATTCGGTGTGTCGAAAATAATAAAATTTTCCAATGATATCAAATCATTATATCGATGACTGGCCGTCACAAAAATGGCAATCTACAAAATCCAAAGAAAGTGTGTTGGCCTGTGCACAGGCCTTCTGTGTACGAATGTACACAGACGATCGGCAGCCTAAAAGTATTTCGAGTGTTGGGAAGGGCCGGTATAGAAAAATATAACGCTCCCACCCGCAACGTCGTCGCGAATCAGGTCGGTCGAAATGCCATGGCGTCCCTCGGGGTCAACGCTCGAAGGAACTTGGAACTGAGTGACCCCCAAGCAGCCGTCCGTGTATTGCACGCGAATGTCGTTCACGTTGGTTTCGACCGCGTTTAAGATTCCGTCGATTTCGCCGATGCGGCTCGGATCGGACGAGACTTGGCCTGCCGCAAGCGCATCGACTCGTTTCGGAAGATCGGGGTAATAGGCGTGATACTGATTGTAAGGCGTGATCTGAAGTTCGGGCCACGAGTGCAGGTAGATCCCGCGTGAACGAAGATTTCCGTTCGAGCCCTCGATGCCGTCGAGCCTGACGATGCGACCGAACTGAGTGTTGTCTTTTTCTTTCGCGACGACGAAGCCGCTGCTGGACTCCATCGAGCCGCCTCGATCGGAAGTTTTCGGATTCGCGCCGTCCGGAGTCACGGCGGCGCCATCCCCGCCTCCCGACGAAACCCAGGTGTTATCGAGCGTGGTTTCGCGATCGACATCGATGACGAACATTCGGCGAGCGCTGTAAGGAAGCGTGAAGTCCACGATCGAAAGCACGGGCTTCGTAACCTTCTTGCCTTTGAGCTTCAAATAGCCTGTCATGGCCTTTTGAAAAGCATCGAATCCGACGAACTGACAGTTCGCCATTTTTCGGTCGTTGAAGGCGCCTTCGATGGCGGTATTGAGTGCGTCGGGGCTCGTCTTCAACTGCGAAAGAATCTTTTTGGCGAAATCGTATTTAAACGCGCGTTTGGTCGTTTCGTCCGCATTTTTGATTCGCGAATAACGAGCGCTCCAGCTCGCATCGAGCCCCAGCTCTTGAGACGTATTCTGAACGAAGCTTTCGGACGATCCCGAGTCGACGATGCTTGCCAAGCCTTTCGTGTAATGGGCGATCCCATTCAGCATTTTTTCGTCACGGGTCATCGTGTTTTGAATGCGACAAAGGGGCGAGGCCTCGAATTTTTTCTTCAGGCGGTCGTAAAGATCGCGAATGTCGGGTTCTGAGTTTTTTTGAATGGCGTTCTTGAGATCCGAAAGGTGACCCACGGCCACGTCTTGTGGGGGATTCGGAACCGTACAGCACTCCGACGTATGGGCTTTGCCTTTCGGCGTCGTGCTCGGGTTTGCGTCGGCGATCGAGTCCGTTTTTTGAGCTTGGGTCAAGGCATGATAAAATTCGCTTTCTTTCAGCCGGTCCGCTTTGGCCAGAAAGCTTGAGCACATTTTGGTCGATTGCTGACTTCCGATTTTTCCGGTTTCGCAGACTTGGGTCAAAAGATCGAGCGTTTCGTTCAGCGTTTGGGCCTGTTTCGGTGTTAGATTTTTCAGATAATCGTAATTGCCCGAATGCGCTTGAAAGCTCTGTTCACAGTGTGCAAACGACATGGATCGTTCCGAGCGCGTTTTAATGCTGATGCAAAGATCCGGGCCGAAGAAGACCGGGTTGCACGCCAGTTCACCTTCTTGGCATTGGTCGGAAGGGTAGTCCGAACGGATTTTCGGATGCGTGCAGAACTTTTTACCCTTCACGGTTTTCAACTGCGACGGCCATCCGGCATAAAAACAATCATAGGCTTCGGTTTCGGCGAAGGCCTCGTTCAAAAATTGAAATCGCTCGCGGTCGTTCTGAGAAAAGGATTCGTGTTTCTCGGCCTCGCGAAGAATATTTTTTGCCATCTTGACGACGTCGACGAGCGTCTTAGGGTCAAGCTTCGACCAACGCAGCGGTTTCATCGATAGGGGTGCGGGCGGCAAAGCGCTCGCATGAGCCGGTTTTACTGGTAAAAATACGCACATCAGGGCAATAATAGAGAACGCCTTCATACCTCATTAGTGTATCCGGTTTTTTCATGAAGCAACTGAGAATTCTCTATCAAGACGCAGATATCGTGATCGTGGACAAACCTGCCGGGTTTCAAGTTCATGTGTCAGAAGACCATCCTCGTGCGACCCATGTCGTGATGAAAACCTTGAGAAATCAGTTGGGCCAGTGGGTTTATCCCGTTCATCGATTGGATCGCGCTACCAGCGGCGTCTTGGTTTTGGCGCTGAATTCAGAAAGTGCTCGCCATTTGCATCAGCAATTCCAGTCCAGAGAGGTCGGCAAAACTTACCTAGCCTGGGTCCGAGGGTGGGCGGCCGACGAAGGAGTGGTCGAGTCGACATTGACGAAGCGTTTGGACGGCGGGCCCGAACTTGAGGCGAAGACGGAGTATCGAACGCTTTTTCGGTATGAGCGCGCGCACGCGTTGGGGCGCTACGATTCCGTTCGTTATTCGCTCGTCGAAGTGACTCCGACGACGGGAAGGCTTCACCAAATTCGTCGCCATTTGAGGCGCGAAAACCATCCGATCGTGGGCGACACGGTTCACGGCGACGGCCCCCACAATCGCCTGTGGCGCGAGTGGTGCCCGGGTTCGGGGCTTTTTTTGAAGGCGTATCGACTGCGTTTTCGGCATCCGACGACGCATCAATGGATGATGTTTCAGTCGAAATGGAACCGGCAATGGCATCAACTTTTTGACATTTGCGGTTTTTGTCCGATTTCACAAGCAAGCCTCAAAGAAAGTTCAACTTAAAAAATTGAAAAATATCGGGCTGTTTCATTTTTGAAGCGCTTCCAGTATCCTAAAGTAAGGGACTCGGGGGGATTTCAGAATGAGACACAATCGATGTGCCGCGCTTTTTTTGAGGTTGGCGACTATTTTTGCGGTCTCGTCAGTGGGTCTCTTTTCATTCGCGAATGCTGCCACGAATATTCATACGGCGTACTCATGCAATTATTACGCTTTGATCTCTCCCTATAGCCTCAGTAGTTCCCAAAGCGGGAATTCCAGCGGCTGTCAATGTTCCTTGAATGATGACGTGACGACCAGCAATTTGGGACCAGGCGGAGTTTGCACGGTGGTTCGTCGTTATGGGCATCACGAAGCCGTTGACGACGGAGGCTTTCCGATGCCCGGGCCCTCTTGTCGTTGCCCCACGAGCGCAAACAATGTTTTAACCGCAGCCGATTGTTCGAGTGGCGAAATTTATGTGGGTGCTTATGGCTGTATTCCGGCGGCGTCTTGTACGAACGAAACCGCGATGCCGAAGATTACTTCTTCAAATTCACAAAATAGCGGTGCCCATAGCCAAACGGATACCATTACTTTGGGAGGAAACCCAATCTTAGGCGATGTGTACTCGGTGACGATTGCTTCGATTGAACAAGGGTTTAGTCAGGGCTCCGGAGAATCCTTGTCGAGCATTGCATCCCGAATCGCCGCCTTTTTTCAAGGAAAACCGACGGGGTTTGGGCAATCCGGAGCCGGTTCTTGCTCGGGTGGTCCTAAGACGATGACGGCCACCGCTTCCGGAAATACCGTCAAGATCACTCACCATATCTGCAATGGTCCGGCTGCCCCGAGTGTTTCGAGAACCTCCCCGTCCTGTTCTGCTTCAAGCACGACGGCCGGCGGAACTTCTGCCGGAGGTGCCGCTCCGCCCGCCTGTAACTACGACAGCGGCGGCTTGGGTCGCGTTTGCAGCTCCAACAGCGATTGTTGTTCGGGTCTCTGTTCGGTTGCGGGCGATCAGCCGTTCATGACGAATCGAACCTGCGCCGTGGGTGATGCCTCATGTACCATCGGGCCCAAATTTGTTTCAAACTACGCAAGCCCAGGCGGAAAAGACCCTTACGGCACCGGTGGAACGAAGCCTTCGGGCGGAGTTGATAAAATCACCCCGGTGAAGGTTTGCGTGCCGAGTGGGACTTCGGCAACGTATACCGATTATGTGAAGCCACCGGCCGCCGTCTCGACCGCGAATTTGAATAAAAAACTGGTTTTGAACGACGGCTCTTATCTGCGTTGTTATCTCGAAGCGGACGATGTTCATCGCAACGCCGACGGATGTTCTTGTAAAACCGGATATGAAGCGGTGATTTTAAGCTCGTCGGATTACAATTCTTACAATACGGCGATGATCCGGCCGACGAAGTTGGATGTGATGTGGGCGCAGATTCAAGGTTTGATCTTGCAGCATCCGAAGATGGCTCAAAAGGTGGGGAATGCTTACGATTTCGCAGTTTCGAATGCGAATGCGTACGCGATGTGCAAGGTCTGCGTCATTGTCGTCAACGGCGAGTCCCAAAGCTGTTGTTCGCCAGGGCAAACGGAAATTGCGGCGTGTGGCCCGAATGGCGCTCGTTGTACTTGTAACTCGACAGGATCGGCATGGTCTTGCGTGACTCCGTCAAGCGGAGGAGGGTCGACCGGTGTCTTGACGCCGATCGATGACGGCGGCGGAGCGGCAGCCATTGCCGATATCTACAGCGATGAAACTTCACCGACGTGGCGGACGTCCGCACCTCAGGGTTACGGTCAGAGTTCGGGTACGAGTACGGACAAAAGCGCAACCGATGCAGTGAATGCGGGTGCCGGAATGAAATTAACCTGCGTGAAAAAATGCGACGGCACCACACTCGGGCGCGATCCGGATCATCCGTTGAAATGCTTGTGTCCGGACGGTGCGGCTTGGGATTCCACGAATTACACCTGTAAAACCTGCTATTCCGGCGCGATTTTAGATACCGATGGAAACTGCGTTTGCCCGCAAGGTTATACTCCGAAAAGTGTTTCAGGAGGAACGGCCTGTCGCCCGGTCAAGCCATCGGAAGAATACACCGACGACGCAGACGGGTATCCGGTTTGTGGTTCGGGGCGGGTTCCGATGACGTATCAGTTAAAGGCCACGACTTTTTCAAGTCAAACCACTCCGAAAACGAAAAACGTCGCTTTGATCGACGGAAAAACCTATCCATACGCGAGCCCGACGCCAGCTGCTTCACCGTATCCGGTTTACTACTATCAAAATCTTCCGCATTGCGGTTGTACGACGGTTGCCGATCCGGGCGTGTTTGCGGTGGGGACGGCGCCGGCCGAGAAAATAGTTTCCGTCGATGATTCGGCTTCAGGGGTGAAGTTCCGCGAACCGAACGGCCTTCCATCCGTAGGTGCGTACGGGATGGTATCGATCGCGCTGGATAGCGTGAGTGACGGGCGCAAAAGCACGACGCCTTCGAAATGCGGTTGCCCCAACGTCAATGAAAAACCGGCGATCGTCGACGGTAAGACCGTGTGTCAGCCGGAGGTGGATGTCACTGATCCGAATATGCGGTTTGCCACGTTTGACCCGGTATACGACGACGTTCCTGGGGTCGTCTTGAACGATGACGACGAAATCAAAGGAACGGACGGAAAAATCGTAAGCCAGATTTTGCTTCCGGCAAACCTCTCTTCGACCCCGAACTCTCCCGCTTCGACGAAATACACGCGTGGAATCTGGAAGTGTGCCGACGGTTATACCTTGAAGTCGGACGGAAAGTGTTTCTTCGATAAAACAAAACATACCTGTTCGAGCGATTCTGCGGTTTCGGATGCGGTATCCGGCGGATTTAACAACGTGGTGAACAAAAAACTCGCATGTTGTTTGAACGGATTTCCGAAAGACGACGGAGCAGGAAATAAAATTCCTCGTTTCGATTGTATCGAGAATGCGAATCAAACCTATTCCGATTTCGATGCGCTTTGGAAGTCGAGCGACCCTGACGATACGGGCGGGCAAATGAATGCCTTCGTGCTGACGAATGCCTCTAAAAAACCGGTCACGGGGTTTTACACTTTGAATGGGGTTCGCTGCGCGGAGTACAGCGAATTTACCAGCGACACGATTCAGCCGGGAAAGGTGAATCCGGCCGTGGTCACTGCGCAGATGAATCAAATCGCGGGTGGGCCAAACGGATTTCAAGCCGAAGGTTCGGCAATTTCGAAACCGTCGGGCGCCGGGTTTTCAACCCTGGTCAGCAAGCTCGGAAGTAAAGCCAAGGCGCCGAGTACGGCGATCGAACGCAGAAGATGTCCGATCTTGGTGCGGGCAGCATTGATTGCCGGATGCCCTGAAAATCCGCAAGTTCCGAATGCCAGCATTAAGACCGTTGAAGATAAGGGTACCTCGCCCGCATTAAGACGCTGTTCGGTGGCAAGCAGCCTTCAGGTGAAGGTCCGTGTCGAACAAGTGTGGCAGATTGCGGGCCAGCCGAAGATGGTGCCGATCGATACGGTTTTGGATGCGAAGAGCGCAAGCCAGATCTCTGTTTCTAAGATCATCAGTCACAAATACGGAAATCAATGCCCTCCGGGCACGAAGCAGCAAGGGGACGCGTGTGTCTATTGATGTGATGGATCGTGGAGAGCAAGCATGAAGTGCGGACGCTTTATCTTTTCTTCACTGATCTTTTTCGCATTACTGGGGGCCTCGAATCGGGCGAATGCGGTCGGAAATTGTCCGTTGAATACGGCGAAAAACTGCTATACCTCATGCGATTTGGGTGGGGGATTGACCTATCCGCTTTGCAACAGTGCCGCACATCCAGGCGCCGACAACTCCTCCGGTAATTGTGTCTGCAATGATCCTGCGACGGAATCGGTGGATTGTAATCAATACAACAATCAGACTTACAACTTCGCTTTTGATAGCTCGATCTGGAGTTCAAGCTGCGGTACGGGTTCGCGAATGCAATGTATTCCTCCAGATACGGGAAGCGGAATTCCCTCGTGCCAATCCATCATGAGACGTAGCGGTCAGATTGCTTATGTCGATGACAATGTTCATATCTACGTGTTTGTGGATGGTTCAGGGGCAAGTTATCAAAGCAAAACGAATGCGTGTCGATGCAAGGCCGCTCCGATCTCCTGTACCTTTCTTTGTAGTAGGAGCCCCAATAGAGTAGGCGGTCCGGCAACTTCTAACTTAGAGGCTTGTGGGGTGATGGATACGCACGTGGTGACGAGCGATTGCAGTACGGTTTCGCCTTCCTCTTCAAGCGATCCAGGCGAAGAAGGTGCGGCTCCGGCGGGCGGCGACGCAGAATGCGACCCCAACACGGGCGCCAACGGGCGCGTTTGTGCCTCCAATTCAGATTGCTGTTCAGGTGTCTGTGCTATTGCCGGAAATGCGCCCTTCATGACGCACAAGGATTGTATCGGCGGAAGTTGTGTCGTAGGTGTGAAATTCACGAGCGGCTATTCGGGAAGTGGCCCCGCACCGGTCGGCGGATCTGCGGTAACGACCCCGCAAAAGGTGTGTGTTCCGAGTACCGCAGACGCTCCGATCAGTACCGCTTACCAGAAGCCCCCTGCATCGGTTCAGTCGAGCATCGATTCCGCTTTGGTGCTGCCGAACGCGGGCTATCTGAAATGCATGTTGGCCTCGAACGACAAACACCGAGACGCCACTCCGAACAGTTGTCAGTGTGCCGCCGGGTATTCTCCGATGGTGATGAGCGCTTCGACTTACAATACGATTACCTATAATCTGCATCGCGATCGCTCGCGGCTGGATGCGCTTTGGGCACAGGTGGTGGATCTCTTGGCCCGACATCCGACGGCGGCCGAGCCGGTGCAAAAGTTTTACGGTTTTGCTGCTGCGGACGCGCGCGCTAGCTCGATCACTAAGGACGGATGTGCCTTAGACACGACGACTTGCCATGTGACCAATCTCTCTTGCTCGGGAACCTGCCTTCCCGTGTACGACGCAACGGTTTCTCCCCCCGCGTGCGTGAGTTTGAAGTGTACCGGTGGTGGAGGATCCTCGGGTGGAAGCGCCGGAGGTGGCGGTGTGGGTGGCGGTGACGCCGGTGGCGCGACTCCGACGCAAATGTATTCGGATCAAAGTCCTCCGCAATGGAAGGCTGCCGGCAACCCCAATTACGGGGTCGCAGGCTCGGTCGGTGACGGGGCTGGTTCGATCGGTGCGGGGCAGGTGATTGCTTGCGCGAAAACTTGTCCGTCGGGTGCACAAAAAGGATCTGATCCGAACAGTTGCGTTTGCGATAATCCTGCTCAAACCTTCGATCCAAATGAATGGACTTGTCAGGCTTGTGCGGTCGGGGCGTACATTCCGACGGGACAAACTCAGTGTGTGTGTCCCTCGGGTTACAAAGACATTTCAGGTACCTGTAAGCCCGATCCGCTGAGCTTGCCCGAGTATTACCCCGACGCGGACAATGATTTGATCTGCGGTGCCGGTCGCTTGCCGATGACTTACGGCCTTATTTCATCGAAGGCGGTGAGCAGTCTTAAGCCGAGAATTTCGCCGCCGTACACGTCGCCGGTGACTGGAAAGAATTATCCTTACGCGGTTGACGACGGTAGCGGACTTCCGAAATATTTTTACGCAAATTTTCCGCATTGCGGATGCGTGGGCCATTCGGTAAACGACACATCCCCGACTGCGGATATTGCGGTCAGCGGCACGTTTTCGTCCGATTTGTATGACGATATCGCCAGCCTCGGATCGGACGGAAAACCGAATCGAAAATATGCGCCGGTCTCAATCGCGCATGACGGAACGAGCGACGGACGCCTGGGCGTTTTATTCAGCACCGGACAATCCGAGTGCGGCTGCCCAAACATCAACGAAGAAATGGTTCCCGCTTCGGCGAGCGGGATTACGGGCCCGTATTGCCAATCTAAAATCGATACGACCGACCCGAATCTGGTGTTTTCGAAAGACTTCGATCCGGTCTATGACGCTTGGGCGGTGATGAACCCGAGCGCCGAGGTTCAGGGTGCAAACGGAATCGTATCGACCATTCATTTGCCGGATGCGGGGTCTCCTGAAAGTGCTGCCCAGCTTTATCGGCGCGGAATCTGGAAATGCCAAAACGGATACACGATCAACCCCGATACGAAAAAATGTGAATTCGATTTGGCGAAACACATGTGCTCGGGCGATTCACCGGTCTCAGCGAAAATCACGGGCGCAAACGCGGCCGAACGGTTTTCGAATGTCGTGAACAAAAAACTCGCGTGCTGTTTGAATCAGTACGATTCGAGCGACACCAGCGGCAAAGGTTTTTTGAAGTTCGATTGTGTTGAAAATGCGAGCACCTCCTACCGCGATTTCGATTCCCTTTGGACCTCAAGCGATGCCAATTCCGACGGCGGACAACTGAACGCATTCGTTCTGGCGAATTCGCAAGGAAAAGAACTGACCGGGTTTTACACTCTGAGCGGAGATCGCTGTAACGAATACAGCGAGTTTTCGCGTGATTCGATTCAACCCGGTATGGTGAACCCCGCTCAACCGGCCCCGCAAGGACGTCACGCCAACGGAAGCTTGAGCCCGGACGCGTTCGAGGCGATCGGAAACCCTCTGCCGAAATCGTCTTCGGCTGCGTTCTCGAATCTCGTCAGTCGCTTAGGAACTCGGGCCCGGGCGCCGAGCACGTCGGCTGAAAAACGGCGTTGTCCTGTTTTGGTGCGTGCGGCACTGCTCACCGCTTGTCCGTCGAATCCGCAGTCGACGTCGGCGCCGATGCGAACCTACATCGATCCTGACACGAAGATCAAACACTGCTCGATGGCTGAAAGCATGCAGGTTCATATTCGAATTGAACAGGTTTGGGAAATCGCAGGAACCCCGCGCATGCAGGCCGTCGATACCGTGTTGGATCATCGAAGCGCAAGTGCGGTTTCGATCAGTCAGATCATCGCCAATAAGTACGGCGACAGCTGCCCTCCGGGATCGACCCGTCAGGGTGATACCTGTGTGTATTAGCGGCGCTTCGTAATTAAGAGAATCCCGTCGCGAATCGGGAGCATGACTTTTTCAACGCGCGAATCGTTTTTGATTTTCGTATTGAACGCGTGCATGACGTGATCGGATTCGTCGGAAGGTTCTAAAACCCCGCCCGACCAAAGCACGTTATCGACCAGAATCGCGCCCCCTAAGCGCACGAGCTTCATCGCGGCTTCAAAGTAAACAGGATACCCCGATTTATCGGCATCGATAAAAGCCAAATCGAAGGCTTCACGCTTGCCCGATTCGACTTCAGAGACCAGAGTTTCGACAGTCTTGTGAGCGTCACCCAAAATGAGTTCGATTTTCTTTCCGACCGGCGATTTTGCCCAATATTCGCGGGCAATGGTCGTGGCAACCGGATCGCGATCGAGGGTCGTCACTTGACCGTCGGATGAAAGGCCCTCGGCCAAAGCGAGCGCGCTATAGCCGGTAAACGTTCCGAACTCTAAGGCGTTCTTCGCGTTCATCAAAAACGCAATCGAAGTCAGAAACTTTCCTTCAAGGTGCCCCACTTGCATGTGGGCCACATTCGGAATTTTTTTTCGTGTCTCTGAAATCAGTGCATTTTGAACCTCCGTCGGTTCAGAGCTGTGATTTCGGCAATACTCTTCGATTCGTTCCTCGGTGATCATTTTTCAAACTCCCTTCGGATTTCGGCACCCAAGTGCGAAAGTTTTTGTTCGATGTGTTCATACCCGCGATCAAGGTGATAAATGCGTCGAATCGTGGTTTCACCGCGCGCGGCAAGCCCCGCTAAAATGAGACTCGCGCTCGCCCGCAGATCGGTCGCCATGACAGTGGCACCCGAAAGCGGCGCCGGACCCTCGACCCAGGCTTCGTTGCCTTTGACCGTGATCTTGGCTCCGAGTCGAATTAACTCAGGAACGTGCATGAAGCGGTTTTCAAAAATCGTTTCGGTAATGTGAGACGTGCCCTTTACTTGGCTGAGAAGCGCCATGAACTGCGCTTGCATATCGGTCGGAAACCCCGGAAACGGAGCCGTTGCGATTTCAAGGGGCTTCAACTCGCCCGCCCATTCAGCAGTGACGGAGGGAGTTCCTGCCGTCGCAGAAGTACCCGTAATTTTAGCACCCGCCTGGCGAAGCAGATCGAGTGCCGAACCGAGAAACGACTCGTCGATTCCGGTCGTGGTGACTTTTCCGCGAGTGATGAGACCCGCGCATAAAAAAGTCGCAGCCTCGACTCGATCGGGTGCCACCGAGTGATTCATTCCGTTTAAGTGAGGAACTCCGCGAATTCGAATCGTCGAGGTGCCTTCGCCCTCGATTAAAGCACCCATGCTTCGCAGTGCTTGTGCTAGATCGACGATCTCGGGTTCGCAGGCCGCGTTTTGAATTTCAGAATCGCCTTGAGCTAAAACCGCCGCCATGAGCGCATTTTCAGTCGCGCCGACCGACGGAAACGGAAGCGTCATCAACGCACCCTTGAGGCCTTTCGGGGCCGCACCCTCGATGTATCCGCCTTCGATTTTGAATTGTGCGCCCAGTTTTTCGAGCGCGGTCAGATGAAAATCAACGGGGCGTGCGCCGATTGCACAGCCGCCGGGAAGACTCACCTTCGCCTCGCCTTTGCGGGCGAGGAGGGGCCCCAACACCAAGACCGAGGCTCGCATCGTTCGCACCAGATCGTAGGGGGCTTCGATCGAGCTTAAAGTTGAACCGTCGATTTCGATCGTGTGGTTTTCGAGTTTGAATAAAGTTTTTAACCCCAGCGCATCGAGCACGCGCAAGGTGGTATTGATGTCAGCCAAAAGAGGAATGTTTCGAATCACCGATTTTTTTTCGCTCAAGATCGCAGCGAAGAGAATGGGGAGCGCCGCGTTTTTTGCGCCGCTGATTTCGACTGATCCCGAAAGCGTTTTTCCGCCGATGATTCGCAGTAAATCCACGCCCTGATCTTGGTCGTGAACCCGTAATTTAGCAAGGGCTAAAAATAACGCGCGGTCGTCCGGTCAGATCAGGAATCAATTCGCTGGAGCGAAAACCCGCAGCCTTGAATTGTCGAAGCAGATCATTCGCGCGTTCATGAGGCACTTCAAAAAATGCGGCGCCGTTCGGCACGAGGAGTTCGCGGGCGTGCTCAAGAAAATTTACGTAGAAAAAATTCGGATCGCGGTTCTGCGGAAAAAGCGCCGCTTCGGGCTCGTGTCGCAGCACCTGATCTTCGATTTCGTCGGTAGGGGAGACATACGGCGGATTTGAAAAAACCAAATCATACGGCCCGCGCGAAAGGAGCGCTTCGAAGCCTTGTAAGGGGTTTTCAGACAGCTCGATTTGAAAGCGTGACGACCACGAGCGCCCGATGATGGCGTTCAGATTTTTTTCGGCCAGACGGATGGCAGAGTAATTCAGCTCGCTTGCGACTCCGGTCGCCCCTGGGCATGCTGCCAAAAGTTCGATCGAAAGAACTCCCGTACCTAAGCCCAGTTCGGCGAAGCGAAGGTTTTTTTTCGGAAAGCGCTTTTTGGCGTACTCGATGATTCGGGTCGCAAGAATTTCGGTCTCGGGTCTCGGGATCAACGTCGAGGCATCGACGAAGTAATCGTGATTGAGAAAAAATTGCGATCCGAGCAGATGTTGCAACGGAGTACCGCTCGCACGAGCTTGTGCGATTCGGACGGCGTCTTCCTTCACGGCAAGCGAAGGCTCTTCCGTCAAAAGTGCCAGATCGGCAAATGTTTTGAGGGTAGGGGTTTGCTTGCGAAGCAAGTGAAACCAAATCAGCCGAGCCTCATGCTCGGGAACCCACGGAGCGAGCTGATTTAAAAGTGCGGATAAAGCATTCATGGCGAATTACGCTTGGGCAAAGCCCTGCTGTTTCATGGCTTCGGCCTGATAGTGGGTTTGAAGCGCATCGAGAACTTCTTCGATGTGGCCCTCCATCACGTCCGGCAGCGAATGCACGGTGAAGCCGATGCGGTGATCGGTCAATCGACCTTGCGGAAAATTGTAAGTACGAATGCGTTCCGAGCGATCGCCCGTTCCGACCATTTCGCGTCGGGTGTCGGCGTGCTCTTTCGAAACACGCGCTTGTTCGGCTTCGTAAATGCGCGATCGAAGAATCTTCATCGCTTTATCTTTGTTTTTCAGCTGCGAGCGTTCATCTTGACAGGCGACGACGACTCCGGTCGGAAGGTGAGTGATCCGCACGGCCGAATCGGTCGTGTTGACCGACTGCCCACCGGCGCCGCTCGATCGATACACATCGATCTTTAAGTCAGAAGTTTTAATCACAATGTCGACTTCTTCAGCTTCAGGAAGCACCGCCACTGTCACCGTCGAGGTGTGAACGCGGCCCATAGCCTCGGTCTCGGGCACGCGTTGAACGCGATGAACTCCGGCTTCCCACTTCAGGCGCGAATAAACCTTGGTGCCCTCGATCATGGCGACGATTTCTTTGATGCCGCCCTTTTCTCCGGGGCTGACGGACAAGACTTCCACTCGCCAACCTTGGCGTTCCGAAAACTTCTGATACGCACGAAACAATTCGGCGCCGAACAATCCCGCTTCGTCTCCGCCCGCGCCGGCACGGACTTCAAGCAGAATGTTTTTTTGATCGTTCGGGTCTTGCGGCAACAGCAGCACTTGCAGGCGCTGAGCGGAAGCATCGAGTTCGGGTTCGAGCGTTTTCAGCTCTTCTTTTGCCATTGAGCCTAATTCAGGGTCGAAAACCAACTCTTTGTTCGATTCGATCTCGTTCTTGGTTTTGCGATAATGGCGGTATTCGTGAACGACTTCTTGAAGCGAGGCATGCTCTTTGGAAAGGCGACGGAACTCCTGCGGACGATCCGCAAGTGACGGATCTCCGAGCTTGTGCTCGATTTCCATAAAGCGTTGTTCGACGGCTTCGAGTTTATCAAACATGGTCTTAGGACGACATCGACTTCACGAACTCTTCGTTCGTCTTCGTGTGCGAGACTTTGTCGAGCAAGAATTCCATCGCATCGACGGTGTTCATCGGGTGAAGGACTTTACGCAAGATCCAGATCCGATTGATGACTTCTTTCGGAAGAAGCAGGTCTTCTTTCCGGGTCGCCGACTTGTTGATGTCGAGACACGGAAAAATCCGTTTTTCCATCATCTTACGATCGAGCACGATTTCAGAGTTACCCGTACCTTTGAACTCCTCGAAGATCACTTCATCCATCCGCGAGCCGGTATCGACGAGCGAGGTTGCGATGATCGTGAGGCTACCGCCTTCCTCAATGTTCCGAGCCGCACCGAAGAAACGCTTCGGTTTGTGAAGGGCGTTCGAATCCACACCGCCGGACAAAATCTTGCCGGAAGGCGGAACAACCGCGTTGTACGCGCGGGCCAAGCGGGTGATCGAATCGAGCAAAATCACCACGTCGTATTGGTTTTCGACCAGGCGTTTTGCTTTTTCGATGACCATTTCAGCGACCTGAACGTGGCGCGAGGCTTGTTCGTCGAAGGTCGAACTGATGACTTCGCCCTTCACCGAGCGTTGCATGTCGGTGACTTCTTCGGGACGTTCGTCGATCAGAAGCACGATGAGTTTCACTTCGGGATGGTTCGAGGTGATGGCGTTGGCGATATCCTGCATGAGCACGGTTTTACCCGCGCGCGGAGGTGCTACGATCAAACAGCGCTGGCCTTTTCCGAGTGGAACCATGAGGTCGATGATCCGAGTCGAATAATTGGTCGGTTGGTACTCGAGGTTCAGGCGCTCTTTCGGATAAAGCGGAGTGAGATTGTCGAACAAAACGCGCTCGGTATTGAGCTCGGCTGGTTGAAAGTTGACTTGTTCGACTTTCAGAAGCGCGAAATAGCGTTCGCCCTCTTTCGGCGCGCGGACCGAGCCATTGACCGTATCGCCCGTACGAAGGCCGAAGCGGCGAATCTGCGACGGAGAAACGTAAACGTCGTCCGGGCCCGGAAGGTAATTGTATTCAGGGGCGCGAAGGAAGCCGAATCCGTCGGGCAAGCACTCCAATACGCCGTCGGCGTAGATGTGCTCGTCTTTTTCGGCCTTCTTTTGAAGGATCATGAAAATGAGGTCTTGCTTGCGCAGATTGCCCGCGTTTTCGATGCCGAGCTCGTGGCCCATGTCCAAAAGTTCGTGAGCTTTTTTATCTTTCAGCTCTTTTAAGTGCATGGATTTTTTAGAAGCGGCATCGGGAGCGGCCGAAGTTTCGGAGGTGCCGGCGGCGGTATCGGCTGTGCTATCCACCGTTGCGGTATCGACGGTCGTTTCGTCGACTTCGTTATCGGCGATCACTTCGACGATTTCGCCATTGGATTCTGCGATGTTTCCATCCGCCGTTTTCTTCGGAATGAAGCGCTGCGGGCGATTGCCCTGAGGACGGCGGTGAGGCGCGGGTCTTGGTCCGGGTTTTTTATCTTGAGTACTAATGGGTTACTCCTTTGTTAAATGAAATTGGGGGTGCTTTTTGAAAGATATGCTTTGAAATGCCACGTTTTTGAAATGGGGGGTTTGGCCATCAACGTTTTGGCGCCGATCATGCCTGGAATAAAGCTAAGTTATCAGAGGTCTGGATGACCGTCTAGAAAAATGTGTTATCCTAGCGGGAGTCATGAAATGGATGAAAGGGCTTTTGGTCCTGGCGGCATTGGCGGTGGCTGGAAGCAGCTTTTATTTGTTCCAGTTTTCGCGAACCCCGGCCAATTTCGCCGCAACGAAAAAAGTTGAATTTAACCTCGGCAAGGGAATGAAGCCCTACGAGATTTCCTATGGGTTGGAGCGAGCGGGGTTGATCCGCAATGCTTCCCTGATGGTATGGTACGGAAAATTGACCCGTGCTTGGGGCCGGATTAAGGCCGCCGATTACGAGATCAGTCCGTCGATGACCCCGGCGCAAATTCTGAAACTTTTAAAAAGCGGAATCGGCATTCAGCGAGCCTTGCTCGTTCGCGAAGGTGAAAACATCTATCAGGTCGCCCAAAGCGTTCAAAACGTGGGCTTGGCCAGCGCCGACGAAACGCTTCGGTTGATGAGAAGCCCCGAGTTTATCGCCCACCTGGGGTTAGGGGCCGAGGGCATTCGCTCGCTCGAAGGCTATCTGTTTCCGAACACGTATTTTTACGACAAGCGCGACAATGTCGAAGAAATCTTAAACCGCATGGTCATGGCCTTTCTTCGAAGTTGGACGCCCGAGTACGAAGCGCGTGCAGCCCAACTGGGCCTTTCGCGGATGCAGATCATCACCCTGGCTTCGATCATCGAAAAAGAAACCGGCGCCGATTTCGAGCGACCGATCATCAGCTCGGTGTTTCACAATCGCCTGAAGAAGCGCATGCGTTTGCAAAGCGACCCCACCACGATTTACGGAATGTGGGATCGGTATCATGGAAATATCCACAAACGCGATCTCTCGACGCCGTCGGATTACAACACCTACACCTTGCCGGGCCTTCCGATCGGGCCGATTTCGAACCCGAACCCGGCTTCGGTTAAGGCAGCGCTTTATCCGGCCGCGACCGATTATCTGTATTTCGTTTCAAAGAACGACGGCACCCACGCGTTTTCTAAGACCTATGAAGAGCATGCCGATTGGGTTCGCCGCCTTCAGATGAATGCCGCCGCCCGCGAGGGGAAGAGCTGGCGGGATTTGAAAAGCCGTCATCCGTAAAGATTGTTCGGTGTCCGAAATGAACGGATCATAAAAGATAATGTTGATTTTGTTCGAGTATGACAAAAACATCATCTATTGACGATTTTGTCATACTATGACAAAATCGATATTATGCCCCATCCTCGATCCAGGTACCTGAAGTCGAATCTCGAAAAGCTGACCGGGTTTTCTCCCTTGGTGGGGGTATTGGGACACCGCCAAGTGGGCAAGACGACGTTGCTTTCGGCGTTCAGCAAGGATTACCATACTTTGGATCTTAAGGAAGATCGCGAGCTGGCGAATCGCCAGCCCGAACAGTTTCTTGAAAAGTTAAAGGGAAACAAAACGATCATCGATGAAGCTCAATTGGCGCCCGATCTGTTTTTTGCGTTGAAAGAGCGAGTGCGGGTCAATCAAAAACCAGGGCAGTTTATATTGAGTGGTTCGGTCCGATTCACCAGTAAAAAGGCGATTCGGGAATCCTTGACCGGTAGAATTCAATATTTGGAGCTTCTACCGTTTTCGATTGCCGAGCTTGAGCATGAGCCGTTGCCGAGAGTGGTTCATGAGTTGCTCGATCATTCTGATTTTGAAATTTGGGCAAAACAAGCACGCTTTACCAAAAGCAGCCACTTGAAAAAAATGAAATTAATCGATCAATATCTGATTCACGGCGGGTTGCCGGGGGTCTCCTTTATTCGCAACGATGTCATGCGAAACAACAAGATGGACGATCAACTCAGAACCCTGATCGACCGCGATTTGAGGCAGATCTATCCGACCAAACTTGGATTCGACCGCTTGATCGATTTTTGTGGTGCCATCGCCAAGCGCGAAGGGGTATCTATCAAATACGAAGAAATCAAGGCCGAAACCGACTTGAGTGCTGCCACGCAGAAATCGCTGATCCTGGCGTTGGAATCCGTTTTTTTGATCAGAAAAATTCCGATTGAAGGCGGCATGAAAGGGTTTTCCCTGATTCTGGAGGATCAAGGTGAAAGCCGTCATTTAACCCAAGCCCAACTCAACCGCTCGATTCAGTTGACCTCCCTCCTTTATCGAAACATTCGAACTGAGTTCTTTTATCGGTTTGAAAAGAATGTCGAGTTCTTTCAATACCGTACCCGTGCGGGAGTCGAGATTCCTTTGGCCTTAAGATCCAATCACAAAGCCCTTGGTTTTTTACCGATCGAAGGCGAGAAACCGGATCACAGGGAAAAGTCCGCTGGCGACAGCTTTCTTCGGTCTTATCGCGACTCGAAAGTGGTATTTTTCAACGAGCATTCGGCAATCAGCGCCATCAATGACCGGATGGTGGTCGTGCCTCTAAGTGTATTGGTTTAAGTCTCTGTCCGGTGTCCGACTCAATGATGGCAGTTTATTTTTATAATTAACTTATTAAAATAAAATGATATTTTATTGAATCGTCATACGATGAAATATGTTGTATGCTATAAAGGTACGAGGTCGGGATTATGGCAAAAAATGCGGTTTCCATTCGAATCGAAGAAGATAAAATCGATGAGCTCGATCAGTTGGCGAGTTTGAGTAAACGAGATCGCAGCTTTTTGATCAACGAAGCCATCGACCTTTATTTACAGGTCCATCATTGGCAGGTTCAACATATCAAATCGGGATTGGCTCAAGCGAATCAAGGTCAATTTGCATCTGAAGCTGAAGTCAAAAAGGCTTTTGCTGAATGGCAAAAGTGACGGTCCGTTGGACAAAGCAGGCGCTCGCAGATCTTCGTGCGGCCCGAGAGCATCTCACTTCTGAATATCCGCAGTTTTTACAGGCAACATTTTTGCAAATTCAATCCGCCATTAATCAAGTCAGCCAATTTCCCGGAGTCGGTCGCGAGGGGCGAGTGCGGGGTACGCGAGAACTGATCTTTGCTCAAATTCCATTTATTTTGGTTTATCGAAAAACCGCTTCAGCGATCGAGATCATTTCTTTTTTGCATCAATCCAGGCAGTGGCCGTAGAATACGAGCGTTTAGCTTTTAATTGTTACTCACACTTCGCGCGCGCGAAGTGCAACGACGTAAAATAAGGCGCAAAATCGTGCGACTTTCCAAAAACTAGCAATGCCTTTTGGGTAGGATGCCGTTTCAGGTAATGCAGAATCTCTTGCGAGGCGTATGCTTCGCGATCACTGAAGATGAGTTTTTTCAAAACGGGATCTTCGGCGAGCCTCGTTCCTTGCGGTAATTCGGCAATGCGAGCATTCACGGCATCGTTGTTCGCGTTACCCTCGTCGACGGTCAGGGTTTTGTGCACCACCTTCACCACTCCGAGCAGAAAAAGGGTGCCTACGGCTCCGTGGCGGGCGAGAAAGGTTCCGGCTGCAAAACCCAGCGCGCCTAAATCGAATGATTCGGGTCGGGCGTTCCCTGTGCGGACATTCGGAAATAGCCGTCTGGCTTCGGCCACGGTTTCATCGCTCGGATCGATTTGACTAGCAAGTTGATCGGCCGAAAACCCTTCTGAAAAAATGGCGAACTCGGGGTGTTCGAGGATGATCTGAGCAAGCGCGCTTTGGGCCGCAAGAATGGGTTGAAACAGCTCGGCGCTGACTGATTCCGAATGCGGTGGCCAATGCAGCTGCGGAAAATAAATGACCTGGGCCGAGGCATCCCAATGGCAGGGCGATTCGGGAGATGCTGGAGTGCGCTGCGGAAATCTGGGGGCGCTGGCCTGAAAAACCCACGAGCACCCGAGGGCGAAAATCAAGGCCAGGAAAGCGTTCCGAAAGCGCGTCATAGCCTCGTATCGGCAAAAAAGCGGTAAAACTGTAATCGGTGTCGGACACCGGAAAGAGCCTTTTCTTTTCGCCGAAAATCCGCTAGTTTTAGCTTTTTAGGTGGGGAAAATCCGTGAGTTCTTACTTAGTTTTAGCGCGTAAATATCGCTCTCAACAATTCTGCGACGTGATCGGTCAACAATCGGTCATTCGGACGCTCAATAACGCCATCAAGCTGGGCCGGACCCATCATGCCTACGTTTTTTCAGGCTCGCGGGGAATCGGCAAGACTTCGATCGCCCGGATCTTCTCGAAAGTACTGCGTTGCCCGAACGTCACCGAAAAAGAAGACGGACTTTTATACTCCTGCGACCAATGCTCGGATTGTTTAGAGATCGCTTCGGGCACCTCCGTCAACGTACTCGAAATCGACGGAGCGTCGAACAACGGCGTCGATTCCGTCCGCGAGATTCGCGAGAACGCGAAGTTTCTTCCGACCTCGGGCAAGTACAAGATTTACATCATCGACGAGGTTCACATGCTTTCGACAGCGGCGTTCAATGCGCTGTTAAAGACGTTAGAAGAGCCGCCCGAGCACGTCGTTTTCGTCTTTGCCACGACCGAATCGCACAAGATTCCGGAAACGATCTTGGGTCGCTGTCAGCGCTTCGATTTCAAGCGCGTGACGGTCGCTCAGATCATGGGCCATTTAAAGAACGTGCTCGCCCAAGAGAAAATCACCTACGAAGAGGCAGCGCTGAATTTGATCGCCCGGGGCGCCGAAGGTTCGATGCGGGACGCGCTTTCGATCGCCGATCAGGTGATTTCGTTTTCGGGGATGAAGATTACGTCGCAGGCCGTGCGCGAGAGCATCGGCTTGATCGGCACGGAACTCGTGTTTGCGATTTTAAAAAACATCCTCGAACGGAATGCGAAAGAGGGATTATCGCACGTGCAGGGCGCCTTCCAACAAGGCGTCGATCTGAAGATGTTGCTCAAGGCAATGATCGAGATGCTGCATGCGTTGATCTTGATGCAAGTCGGGATCGAAAAGCCCGAAACCCATTTCAACGACGACGAATTAAAGCAGCTTTCCGGCTTAAAAGATGCGCGCTCGCTTGAAGAAAACGAATTGATCTTTCAAGTCTTGCATCATGGATTGGATCTGCTGTCGCGCGCGGCTCAGCCGAAATTGATTTTTGATTTGCTGGTGATCAAGACGGCTTTGGCCGAAGCGCTGGTGGCAGTCAGTAGTGCTCCTCAAACCGAGAAGGATCCCGCCGCAAACCCACGGAGGTCTCCCCGGCCAGCGGTAAACGCGAGTGCCGCTCAAGCGGCGCCGATCCCGGAATCTGCCCCGGCAGTTCAGGCAATGGGGCCTGCTCCGACGACTCCCGCGCCGGTGACGAAGAAGACCCCGCCCGCAATCGACGTGAAAGCGCCGGAATCCGCGCCGGCCTTCTCGCTTCCGAATTTTAATTTTCACTCGTCCGGCTCAGGGCCGGCCCCAGAGGCTCAGACCTCTCAAGCATCGCCCGCTCAAGCGCTGACCTCATCGACTGGCCCCAAGACCTGGGAGGGCTTCATTGCATTTTGCGATCGTAAGATGCCAGCCATCGGCGTGATTTTAGAATCCGTCGTCGAATCGGCGCTGCCGTCGAGTGATCGCCCGTCGCTGAAGCTTGGGTTTCGCGAACACGATCAATCGAAGGCCGAACAGGTGCAACTCAAGGCATTTCGTGATCAACTGAGCCAGGCGATCGAGTCGTATTTCGGTACGAAGGCCATTGTTGAGGTGTTTTTCTCGAAGGTGAAAGGCGAAAGCGTGGCCGAGAAGAGCGAGCGCATCAAAAAAGAAAAGCGCGACACTCGAATGCGATCGATTTTGTCGAACGAAGTGGTACAAGAAGCTAAGGCCTTGTTCGGTGCCGAGCTCACGAACATCGAGCTGCTGGAAAAAGAAACATGAACCCACTGTCGAAACTGATTTTTGAATTATCGAAGCTTCCGGGGATCGGCGAAAAAACCGCGACGAGGCTTGCGTATTACGTTCTCAATCAGGATGCGGGCTATGCCGAGTCGCTGGCCCAGGCCTTGCGCGAGGCCAAGCAGAAGCTTCGTTACTGTTCGGAGTGCTTTAATTTCTCGGAAAACGAAAAATGCGAAATCTGCCGCGATGAAAAGCGCGATCACACCCATGTGTGCGTGGTCGAGCGTCCGAGCGACGTGACCCCGATCGAGAAAACCGGTAGTTATCGCGGCGTTTATCACGTCCTCCACGGGCTGCTCTCGCCGCTTGACGGAATCGGTCCCGAAGACATCAAGATGAAAGAACTTTTCGTGCGCTTAAAAAGCCACGACGTCAAAGAGGTGATTTTTGCCTTAAACCCGTCGGTCGAAGGCGAGGCGACGACGATGTACCTTTCACGTCTGTTAAAGCCGGCCGGAATTCGGCTGTCACAGGTGGCTTACGGCATTCCGTTCGGCGGGACGATTGAATTTACCGATCGCCAGACCCTGGGCAAAGCCCTTGAGAACCGGAACGAGCTGTAAGGTGGGGATGGGGGAGATTTCATGAGCTTCGTCAACTCGGTTTCGAAAGAAGTGAATTGCAAGATCGTCTACGTCGGAACCGGCCTGTCGGGAAAAACGACGAACGTTCAATACATCTACGAAAACACGCAGACCGACCGCGCCGGAAAGCTCGTCAGCCTCAGCACTGAAAACGAACGCACGCTTTTTTTCGATTTTCTGCCGCTTTCGGTCGGCGAAGTTCGCGGTTATAAAACACGCTTTCATCTTTATACGATCCCGGGTCAGACCTTTTACGAAGCATCGCGTGATTTTATTTTGAAAGGTGTGGACGGTGTCGTGTTCGTCGTCGATTCGGCGCCCGAGCGCATGGAAGCCAACATCGAAGCATGGGAGCACTTTCAAAAAGCGTTAGAGCGTCAGGGTTACGATTTAGCGCGAATTCCGCTGGTTTTTCAGTACAACAAGCGTGATCTTCCGAATGCAGCGCATGTTGAAGAGCTCGAACAAACATTCAATCCGACTCGTCGCCCGTCGTTCGAAGCGATCGCCAACCGGGGAGAGGGCGTCATGCCCACGTTAGAAAGTATTAGCCAAATGGTGA
>Ga0164242_10000739_pt1 | contig 39386 bp, 44 predicted proteins | sample OricomgcompostMG_FD_108783 | JGI IMG/M metagenome (GOLD analysis project Ga0164242, IMG submission 108783) | Miracle-Growth compost microbial communities from Emeryville, California, USA - Original compost - Miracle growth compost (MG) ... | reverse complement strand
TAGGCGCCGCCTAGCCCGATTACCAAGGCGATAATTATGAGCGGCAACCTGGGAATCTTCCGACGTTGGCTGAATTTTTCCGGTACTTGCCCTATGTAGGCGGTGGTTTTCTGCATAAAGTTCACTACTTCTTCACCACGAGGGTCCCGTTAATGGTCGGTTTTAACTGATCATGGTAGCCGAAAGTGCCGCCGGTAGTAGCTACATAGGTGTACGCCTGGTCATTATTAAGGATCTGCGACTTGAGCCCGGGCAGCCCGGTGCCGCTAGGGAACGGATTAGACGCTATCTGATGCAAGATGCTATCATCATTGACCCACGTGATCTTGGTGCCTTTTTCGACCGATAACGTGGCCGGCTCAAACCCTGATGCAGTTATACGGACGGTAGCAAGCCGAGGGGCTTCCCCCGTATTGGTCGTAGTTAATTGATAAATACCGACTACCAGCAGAGCGAAGACAAAAGCCGCGGCCGCCGCATATAGACGTTGTTTGTTTTTTTGGTTGCGCGTAACCGGGGAAGTGGCTGATTGGCCTTCCATGGCTTGTCTCTCGGTTGGTTTGTTAGTGTGTCCCTCGGTATCGTCTTGATACGCTGCCCACAGCTTAATGCTTTTGTTTTAGTTTGGCAACGACTATTTTCGCGTTAATATATCGCCGCCGGTGTACGGTATAATAAAAATCACACGTTCCTAAATAAACAATCATGGCGCAATTATCTTATAACGAAGAACAGCAGCAGACGTCCGAACTGCGCCATCTATTTCTGCCGGCCGGCTACACGCTGATCATCGAACTGATCGTCGCCGTGGTGGCGCTCATTCTGCTCAATCTGAGCACGTTAAGCGGCAGTCTCGGCGGCGCCGGCAACAGCATCGACGCCAATCCCTTATCGCTTTGGTCACGGGTATTCGACAAGTTGCTGTCGCCCAGCCAAGGCGCCGGCGTTCAGCAAGTGCTCCTCTTTGTGTTATGGGGGATTGTCGGAGTTATGGTTTATGTTTTCGTCTTTCGTTTTCTGCAACTCTTCGTCCGGGCGAGCGGTTCGCTCCGGCAAGGCGTTTCCCTTGCGCAAACCGAGCACAGCCAAGGCATCATGCGTTATCTCGCTTCACTGCATGATATTTTCCTTAAGCTCATTATCGGCCTGCTGGGTACAGCGGCTATATTGACCGGCACCCTGCTCTGTTTCGCTATCGCCAGCCAGCAGCTCAGCGCCGGTTTGGATAATTCTTTTCCGGGCAACCTCGGCAATTTCGCCACCGCGCTAGTCGGCGCCTTCATCGGCGTCCGCGTCATCACCATCGGCATCAGTCTGCTCTCCGCCCGCTTCCGCGGTTGGTACAACGCCTGATCTCGCTATTCGGCCAAGTCTTCGGAGGTATTCGGTCGTTCAGTATCCATACCGTGGACAGTCTCGACCGCCGTCGTCTCTTCAATCACCCGTTCGGCGATCCGCAACTTCCCTTTCAAAAAAGGTGACTGACGGGTGCGAAACGTCCACGCCGCGGAACCGACAAAGTGAGGGCCCACGGGCCAACCTTCAGCCTCTGCCTGTGTCATCGGACGCACTTTTTCCATGCGCCTATAATATTATGTCCGCAGAAAATTGCAACTACTTAGCGTCGGCTTCGCCGTGTTCTTCGATGGCTTCCAGCAGGGAGTTTTCCAGCTCGCTCTTCTTCTTGAGTTTCGGCTGCTTGGGCAGTTCGGTGGTTTCTACCTTGCCGGCTTCCGGCTTGGCCTCAGTGTCAGTCGCTTCGGCGTCGGCTGTTTCGGCAGGGGCGCCGGCGACCTTCTCGGCCTCGATGTCCAGCTCGTAGCCGGTGAGTTTGCTGGCCAGACGGACGTTCTGGCCGCTCTTGCCGATAGCGATGCTCAGCTGGTCTTCCGGCACGATTACTTTGGCTTTCTGATTCTTCTCGTCGAGTTCGACTTTGGCGACCTTGGTCGGGCTCAAAGCGTTGGTAATGTACTCTACCGGATCTTCGCTCCACACGATGATGTCGATCTTTTCCTGCTCGCCGACTTCGCTCATCACGGCATTCACGCGAGTACCGTGACCACCCACGAAAGTACCGACCGGATCCACGCCGGGCACGTTGGAGGCCACGGCGATCTTGCTGCGCACGCCGGCTTCGCGGGAAATGCCTTTGATTTCAACGGCGCCGCTTTCCATTTCCGGCACCTCGCCGCGGAACAGCCATTCGATGAACTCGGTATTGCCGCGGGAAACCACCAACTGCGGCCCGCGATAGCTGCGCTCGACGTCTTTCAGATAGACTTTGAGGCGCTGACCGGGATAGTAGCGCTCCCCCTGGATTTGTTCGCTGCGCGGCATAATGCCTTGGGCGCGGCCCAGATCGATGCGCACGATATTGCCTTCGGCGCGGGCCACGGTGGCGTTGATGACGGTACCGATCTTATCTTGGTATTCGTTCATGACGATCTCGCGCTCGGCTTCACGCAGGCGCTGCAAAATCACCTGCTTGGCGGTCTGGGCGGCCACGCGGCCGAACTCCTCGGCCTTCTCGTGCACTTCGATAGTTTCGCCGACGGCGGCGTTCTTGCGCATCACCTGCGCGTCCGTCAGACTGATCTGCTCGGCCTGGTTCTCGACTTTTTCGACGATTTCCTTAGTAATGTAAGCGTCGACGTCACCGGTGTTGAGGTTCATGGTGACGCGGATTTCCTGCTCGCGATCACCGTAATCTCGGCGATAAGCCGCCGCCAGCGCCTGCTCGACGACTTCCTTCACCGAATCTTCCGGCAAGTTCTTTTCTTCGGCGATCGCCCGTATAGCGACGGCCAGTTGCTTCATATCAAGATCCATGTTGTTTCCTTTCGTTTATGGTTCCAAATTGTTATCACGCACTGTCTCTTACATGAAAAAAGCCGACCATGCGGCCGGACTTACTGCGTCTTATTATACTCTCCCCCTACCAAAAGTCAAAAACCTAGCAACGATTCGGCGTGCGCCTCATCATAGGGGTGAATGCCGAACATGACATCGCCTTCGCATAGCACGGCGGCTACTTTTCGCCGGTTAAAGCCGCTGGCCGTAAAGTCTTCGAACAGCACGTCCATCGGTCTTTTGTAGCGAAAACTGCGGCGTGGTTCATTAAGCCATAGGCCGAGTTCCCGCGGCGAATAAATGCTGTGGTTACAAAAAATCCTTACCAACTCCTCGAAAGACTTTATGGCCTCGTACTGCTCGGCGGACAACTGCACGTTCATGACCGCTTGAGGATTGCTGACGGACAGTCCTGGCTCAAAACCCAGGCGTAAACCCAGATCCACGTCCAGCTCGTCCTCTAATGTCAGCAAGCTCATGTGGGGATTCGCTTCAAAAGCATCAAGCATCGTCAGCAATTGAGCGCTTTCGCCATGCAAAGGAGCGCCGTTACCGATACGGCTAATCGTGCCAGTTTCCATAACTTAATCATACTATGTTTTGTGTAATTTGTCGATTGTTCGGCGCGTGGGCTACACTGGAACAATGAGCAAAAAAGTACGGCGGCTGTACGAAGGATTCCGGCCGGAACATTACGATTTGTCTTTGAGCCTGGACCGTGAATCGATGACGTTCAGCGGCAACGTGACCGTGAAAGGTAAGAAAACCGGCCGGCCGAGCCAGCGCCTGACCTTCCATCAAAAAGAGCTGAAGATCACCGCCGCGACCATCGTTAAGCATGATAAAAAAGGCGACCACGAGCTCGCCGTCGCCCGGATTAACAATCAAAACAGTTTCGATGAGGTGCGTCTGCATATCGACGAGATGGCATATCCCGGTAATTACACGGTCAGGCTGGAGTTCGAGGGCCGGATCACCAAGCCGATGAACGGCATTTACCCTTGTTATTTCAAGCATGACGGCCAAGAGAAAATGTTGCTGGCTACGCAGTTCGAGAGCCACCATGCCCGCGAAGCTTTCCCGTGCATCGACGAACCGGAGGCCAAGGCTACCTTCGATCTGACACTGGAAACGATCGCCGGCGAGACCGTCATCGCCAATACGCCCGTCAAAACACAGCAAACCAGCGGCAAGAGGCTTACGACCGTTTTTGAAACGACGCCGAAGATGTCGTCTTACCTGCTGGCCTTCGTGATCGGCGAGATGGGTTATAAGGAAGCCGAGACCAAAGACGGTGTGCTGGTACGCACCTATGCCACGCCGGATAACGTGGATTACACCGACTTCGCGCTGGACTGTGCCGTCAAAACGCTGGAATTTTATAATGAGTATTTCGGTATTCCCTACCCCCTGGCGAAGTGCGACTTCATCGCCCTGCCCGATTTCGCCAGCGGCGCCATGGAAAATTGGGGCTGTATCACCTTCCGCGAACAGGCTTTGCTGGTCGATCCGCAGAATACCAGCCTGCACCTCAAGCAATGGGTCGCCAACGTGGTGGCGCACGAGCTGACGCACCAGTGGTTCGGCAACCTGGTGACGATGCGCTGGTGGACCGATCTCTGGCTGAACGAAAGCTTTGCCAGCTGGATGAGCTACCTGGCGGTCGACCATCTCTTCCCGGAGTGGCAGGTTTGGACGCAGTTTATCGCCGACGAACAAAGTCTCGGTATGCGGCTCGACGCGCTCGAAAATACACATCCGATCCAAGTCGAGATCAATCACCCCGACGAAATCCGCACCATCTTCGACGCCATCAGCTACGAAAAAGGCGCCAGCGTGCTCTTGATGCTGCACAACTACCTTGGTGCCGATAATTTCCGTGATGGCCTGCGGGTCTACCTGAAACGCCACGCCTACGGCAACACCGACACCATCGACCTGTGGAAAGCGCTCGAAGAGGTTTCTGAGAAACCGGTACAGGAGTTCATGGGCGCCTGGACCGGCCAGAGCGGTTTCCCGATCGTGCAAGCCGCGGTCGGCGACGGTCACCTGACCATACAGCAGGAACGCTTCTATCTGAATCCGAAGGCCGACAAGCAACCGGCTGTCTGGCCGATCCCGCTGCTGGCTTACGCGCCGCTCGACGCTGATACGGCTAACGACAGCGAGCAATCGGTTAAGATTATGACGTCCGACGAAGCCCAGTACGCCATTTTGAACCACGACCGGACCGGCTTTTACCGCGTGACCTACGACGCCAAGCATCTGGCCAAACTCACCAAAGCCGTCGAAGCCGGCGAATTGACGGCGCTTGACCGCTACGGCCTGTTGAGCGATGCCTTCGAAGCCGCCAAAGCCGGTTACGCGCCGACGGTTGACGCTCTCGGACTACTGGAAGCCTACCGCGGCGAAGACAACGTCATCGTCTGGGGAGCCATTTCCGATGCGCTCGGCAGCATCCGCAACGTCATGCAAGACGAGAAATTGCGGGGCGCCATGAAGCCCTATATTTGTCAGCTGGTGCAGGCGCAACTGGGGCGGCTCGGCTGGGAAGAACGAGCCGACGACAGTCATTTCGACCTGTTGCTTCGGCCGATCATTCTGTCACTGGCCTCCTTCGGCGAAGACAAGGGCGTGGTGGCCGAAGCCAAGAAGCGTTTTGCGGCCGCTAAGAAGTCCGAAGATATCCACCCGGACTTGCGCGGCGTGGTGTATGGCACCGTCGCCCGTCTCGGCGGGGCGGCCGAATTCGACAAATTGCTTGAGATGCACAATGCCAGCCAGAGCAGCGAGGAGCGCGTCACGCTGGCCGCGGCGCTCACCGGCTTCAAGCAGCCGGAACTTATTGAACGGGCCCTCGGGTTAATCAATAGTGACGAGGTGCGTCTGCAAGACGCTTCGTACTGGATAGCCTACAGTTTCGGCAACCGCCACGCCAAGCGGATGGCTTGGCAATGGGTGCAGGAACATTGGCAGTGGCTGGAGACCAACATGGGTAGCGATCTGAGTTTTTACCGCCTGCCGAATTACGTGGCCCGCGCCTTCAGCGACGAAACGTTCCTGCCCGAATTCAAGAAATTTTTCGAAAGCCGCCTGAGCGCCGCCTTTGAACGGCCGGTCAAACAGGCCATCGAGACCATCCAGTGGCAGGCCGCCTGGAAACAGCGCGATCTGGCCGCCATCAAAAAATATTTCAAAGCCTAAACCTAGGGCGGCCGCGACCCAGGGCGCGCCGGCGACCTAGAACACGTTGTCGATGAAGCTCATGACGGTGAAGTTCGGCGGCGCGACCTCGACGGCGCCGAGCTGCGAAGATCCGCGCCACTTGGTTTCGGTCAGCCAGGAGGTCGCCGCGTAACGCATCTGCCGCAGCTTGGTCGGCGTGACGGCCTCCAGCCCACCACCCTGGTCCTGGCTGCTGCGATACTTCACTTCCACGAAATAAATTACATCGTCTTTTTTGGCGATGATGTCGATTTCGCAACGTGGCCGACGCCAGTTGCGCTCCAACACTTGATAGCCGCGCATCTCCAGATAGGTCGCGGCGGCCTTCTCGGCCCGCCGCCCGGTTTCCGTGGAATTCATACGCTTATTGTACCCGGCGAGGCCAGTCGTTGGATAGGTTTGAAGGAACGGCGGTGCAAATCGCTGACGCCGTGCAATTTGAGCCGTTCAAGATGCAAAGCCGTGCCGTAACCGACATGTTTCTCGAAGCCGTAATCAGGGTATTCGGCGGCGATTTGTGCCATGTAATTGTCGCGGGCGACCTTGGCGACGATGCTGGCAGCGCTGACTGCCGGTACGCTGTCATCGGCCTTTATTACCGCTTCGGCCCGAGGATTTTCCGGAAAAAAGTTGAGATTGCCGTCGATAATCAGCTCGTCATACTCGGCCGCGATTTGTGCCAGCGCCCGTTCCATGGCCAGCTTGACGGCCGCCGTCAGCCCGATTTCGTCAAGTTCCGCCGGCTTTACCCAGCCCAAACCGACCGCGACGGCCTGCGCCTGAATCTGCTCGGCCAAACGCTCTCGCTGCTTTTTGGTGAGCTTCTTGGAATCTTTCAGTCCGGCTATCGGTTTCTCGAAAACGACCGCGCCGGCCACCAGCGGTCCCGCCCAGCAACCCCGTCCAACTTCATCAAGCCCCGCGGTTATCATTTATCACCCTGAAGTTTTGCCAGCTCGTTTTGCAGCAGTTCGTAGTCCAGGTATTCGTGAGTGTCACCCGGCGTTTCAATAAAATGGTAGTTCGGGCGCCGGCAATACTTCGACATATACGTTTTAACCGCTTGGCTTTCGCCAACAGGATCATGTTGGTTATGAACCACCGTGGTTGGCAGACCGCTATCATTAATCACTTGGGCAAACTGTGGGTAATCGCTCTCTATGTAACCCAGCGGCAAACCGCATAGGAGTAGGAATCTCGGCCTTATTACACCACGCTCGATAGCCTGAGTCGTCAGGACAGTGCCGATTGACTTGGCAAGAACGGCGTATGGTGTCTCTAATCTGGCGGCGGCTTGTGATAAGGTTTCGAGCTCGTGCGGCAGATCGATCCATTCTTCACCGGTTTCCCAATGCCGGTAGTCCTGGATATAAGTGGCGTTCGGGTCGAGTCGCAACTGCGCGGACGCCTCATAAATCCAATCACGATTTCGCAAGCTATTGCCGCTTAAAAGTATCATGTTCATCGCATTCATATTTTAACAGACCCCTGACAGAGTAGATCTAAGCCCTGGAAAAGGAGTTTTTGGCTGGGAATTTTGCTGTTTTTGTAGATTAGGCTATTTAGCGTTGTCGGCAGCAGCTTCGGCTTCACCGGCCTGGTCGTGAGCGGCCATGGCTTCGGCGACTTTGGCTTCGTTGGCGGCCTCTTCCTTGGCCTTTTCCTCGGCTTTGGCGGCGGCTTCGGCCTTAGCCTGCTCGTGCAGCTTGGCTTCTTCGGCCTCGGCGGCTACGTCATGGACATCGTTCACGGCCTTGGCGTCGAATTCGACGGCGCTCAGACGAGCGGCCTTGCCGGTGCGCTCACGCATGTAGCTGAGGTAATTGCGGCGGACCTTGGAGCGCTTGGTAACCTCAACCTGCACCACCAGCGGGCTATGCAGCAAGAAGCTTTTTTCCACGCCTACGCCGCTGGAAATGCGACGGACGGTGATGCGGCTGGTGTGGCTGCCTTTTTTGTCGGTACGGATTACCAGGCCTTGGAAAATCTGAATACGTTCTTTGTTGCCTTCGCGGATTTTTTGGTGCACGCGCACGGTGTCGCCGCTGCGCACGTCGACCACGGCGGATTTCTTTTGCTTCTGATTGATTGCGTCCAAAACGTTTGACATATCCGGTAGATTGTACATCATTTACTCCTTATCCGCAAGACTTTTTAGGCTATTTTTGGATTGCTCCGGTCAGGTATAATGGAAAGGTTATGTCAGATTTCGACGAAAAAGCCCTGGCCCGCCACAAAGAACTGCGCGGCAAGATCGCCGTCAAGCTCAAAGATACGCTCGACAGCCGCGAACAACTCAGCACGTATTACACGCCCGGCGTGGCCGCCGTTTCGCGGCAGATTGCCGATCACCCCGAGAGCGCGGCTGATTATACCTGGCTCGGCAACAATGTAGCCGTTATCAGCGACGGTTCGGCCGTGCTCGGGCTTGGCAACATCGGCCCGCAGGCCAGCCTGCCGGTCATGGAAGGCAAAGCCATGCTCTTTAAGCACTTCGCCGACATCGACGCCGTGCCGATCGTACTCGACGTGCATTCCGCCGACGAGATCGTGGCGGCCGTAAAGGCCATCGCGCCGAGCTTCGGCGGCATCAACTTGGAAGATATCGCCGCGCCGATCTGTTTCGAAGTGGAGGAGCGCCTGGCCGAAGAATTACCGATACCGGTGATGCACGACGACCAGCACGGCACGGCCGTGGTGACGCTGGCCGGACTCATCAACGCCACTAAGTTGGTCGGCAAGCAGCTCAAAGATTGTAAGATCGTGATCATCGGTGCGGGCGCCGCCGGCGTGGCCATCGCCAAACTGCTCCATAAGTACGCCCGGCCGGAAATCATCGCCGTCGACAGTAAAGGCGTGATTCATGCGAATCGTGGCAATCTGAACGAGTCGAAACAGCGCCTGCTGGACATCACCAATCCGAACCACGTCGAAGGTTCGCTCACGGATGCTATCAAAGATGCGGATATCTTCATTGGCGTCTCCCAACCAGGCCTACTGACCCAGGATATGGTCAAGCGCATGGCCAAGGATCCGATCATCTTCGCCATGGCCAACCCGACGCCGGAAATCATGCCGGACGAGGCCAAAGCCGCCGGTGCCGCTATCGTGGCCACCGGCCGCAGCGACTTCCCGAATCAAGTGAACAACGCCCTGGCCTTCCCTGGTATCTTCCGTGGCGCACTCGACAACAAGGTGCGGCAGATCACCGACGAACACAAGATCGCCGCTGCCGAAGTAATCGCCCAGCTCGTCAAAAACCCGACGGTCGATGAAATCATCCCGCCCGTCGGCGACGACCGCCTCGTCCCCGCCATTGCCAAAGTCATTACGTAAGAATTTTCGTATGAGCAAACCGCTAAAGCGCAAGCGCAACCCAACAAAGCTTCCGCCATCGGCTAACCTGCCTACCATACGGATAAAAGACGCGTGGCTATTAAGGGAACACGCCTCAACACACCTGCACGAACTCTGGGGCGATGGAAAGATGGAGCTGGCCGATGACGAATGGATGAAGCGGCGGGTTAACGAATATACGCAGGCCTGGCAGCCCTACGAATCACAAATCCTACAAGGTATGACGGAAATCCTGGGATTGTCGTTTCGGCAAAATATTATAGATGTTTACATAGCCCCTTGGTTTAATGCCTTTAGCGACCCAATGGTCATTGGTGTCACACAGGAACCTGACGTATTTATCGACATACTGACACACGAACTCCTGCACCGCTTATTAACAGACAACTCCTCCACGTCATACACGTTACCCCTGTTGCCTGAATGGGAGAAACTCTTCGGTAAGCAACTAAACTATGTTGAGCTTGTACATATACCTGTGCATGCCGTCCATAAAGCCATTTACCTCGACGTACTCAGAGAGCCAAGCAGGCTTCAAAGAGATATAAAAAGTAACGAAGAGTACGGCGCTACCGACTATATTAAGGCATGGGCTTACGTTGAAAAACACGGTTACAAAACGATAATAAAAAAGCTAAGAAAATCTTACAGAGCAATTGAGACCCAATAACGCACACAGGGCAAAAGAAAAAGGGCAAAATTTTGGAGCTTTCGGCTCATGTCATAAAGTCGTTAAATAACTAGCCGACGACGCGGGAGAGTTCTTCGAGCGTGGTTTCGCCGGCCACGACTTTGAGAATACCGTCCTGCTGCATGGTGCGCATGCCGGATTTGGCGGCGGCTTCTTCCAGGTTCTGGGTGGTGGCGGTGATCTGCGGGCTCTCTAGGATGTGCCGGATCGGCTCGCTCATCATGAACTGCTCGCGAATGGCCAGCTGGCCCTGGAAACCATAGGGGTTTTCTTCGGACTTACCTGGTTCGTAGAGCTTAAGGCCCTCGAGGTTCGGCTTGGGAATGGCTTCGGGCAGTGTATTGATAATGTCGCTGATCTGTTTCCATTCGGCTTCCGAGGGGTCGCGCGGCTGCTTCAGGTTGTCATCGAGCCGGCGGATCAGCCGCTGCGCCATCACTAGACGGATGGCCGAGATAAACAGCGGATTCTGGCCGATAATGTCGGCTAGCCGGGTCAGCGCCGCGGCCGCCGAGCCGGCATGGAAAGTACAGAGCACCAAGTGACCGGTCAGCGCCGCCTGCAAGGCCGTGCGGGCGGTGTCCATGTCACGGATCTCGCCGATCATCACAATGTCCGGGTCGAGACGCAAAACGGCCCGTAACTTATCGGCGAAACTATCGTCGTTGCCGCCCTCGCTGGAGTGCACCGAAATCTGCGTGATGCCCGGGAACTGGTATTCTACCGGGTCTTCGATGGTGATAATTTTGCGGCTGTCATTATTCAGCGAATTGAGCATGGAGTACAGCGTGGTGGTCTTGCCCGATCCGGTCGGGCCGACGATCATCACCAGGCCGCTCGGCTTGGCGATGATGTCGTCGACGACCGCGCGCTCCTGCTCGGACAGGCCGAGTTTGTCGAGCGTGTACATCGAGGCGTCCATATTGAAGAGGCGCATCACCACGTCCATGCCGTTGATGGTCGGCACCGTTTCCAGGCGCACGTTGACGTCAACCTCGTTGCCGTCGGCCATCTTCACCCGCTGGGCGATATGGCCCTGCTGGGCCTCGTTGGTCGAGGTGGAGACATTGCCGGCGCTGGCGATCGCCGAAATCAGGATGCGATACTTGTCCGGCTGCAAATGAGCGATCGGGTGCAGCACGCCGTCAATCCGGAACCGAACGCGCACGTAGTCGCGCTGCGTCTCAATGTGGATGTCCGAAGCGTTCAAGCGGTGCGCCTGGGCCACCAGATAAGCCAACATGTCGTCGGCTTTCACCTGATTCAGGATGTTCGAGATCTGCTCCACCAGTTCGTCGCTGCCGGCGGTGTTGAGCTCGATATCGTGATAAACGATCTGTTTCGGCGGGTCATACAAGCGCATGTAGTCGCGATAACCGGCGTCCGAAATGATGGCGAAGGTCACCCGCTGATCGGCGAAGCGCTGCTGCAGCTGTTGCATGGTCTGCTGCGAAGTCGTCGTGGTGACGCCGAAGAGGATGTTGCTTTTGTCGGAACGAACCGGGATTACTTTCAGCTGCCGCAATTCCGGAATGCTCAGCCAGTTTTTATACAGCGGTTTGGGGCCGGGCTGAGCGGTATCGAAGTAATCCATGCCCAGCACGCGGGCACGGCGCTGGGTCGATTGTTCCTCTTCGAGCCGGGCGGGGTCTTGGTTTTGGCCTTGATCCATACCGTTCTAGTATAAAGCATAAGCGACGTTATCGGGTATAGTTAGATGACATGCGCCATATTGTTTTGATCGCCCATAATCTGCGCAGCAGCCACAATGTCGGCTCGCTTTTGCGCACCGCCGAAGGCCTGGGCGTGGAGCGCGTGTATTTGACCGGCTACACGCCGTATCCGCTGGCGCCGGATGACGACCGGCTGCCGCATATCGCCCAAAAAGTCGATAAGCAGATCGCTAAAACGGCGCTCGGGGCCGAAAAAACGATTAAATGGCAACATCGTGAAAACGTCGCCCATCTGATTGACGAGCTGCACCGTGAAAAGTATCTTATAGCCGCCCTCGAACAGGGGCCGGAAGCCGTGAAATTATCGACTTTTCACGCTCCGGAAAGACTAGCGCTGATCGTCGGCCGCGAGGTCGAAGGCGTAGAAACCGAGGTGCTCACTTTGGCCGACCAAATCATCGAAATCCCTATGTTCGGCCGTAAAGAATCGTTCAACGTCGTGCAGGCCGCCGCTATGGCGCTGTATCATTGCCGGTTTATGGTATAATTATCACTAGAAAACCAATCAAAACAAACACATGTCACTCGCGACCCGACCAAAACGAACCACTGCCGCGCATAAGAAGCGCAGCGGCAGCCATCACCGCAAAAGCGATTCTTATCTAAAGACCTATTGGCCATATATTCCAATGTTGCTGATCGTGGGGCTGGGCCTGGTCGTCAATACGATCTGGTCGCACAGCAATGTGCTGGGTGCGCAGAGCGACTTTAGCGCCGCCTCCCTGTTAAACGATACGAACCGGCAGCGCGCCGCCGACCACGAAGTGGGCCTGGCGCTCAATCAGCAGCTAACTAACGCCGCCCAAGCCAAGGCCAACGATATGGCGGCCAAGAATTACTGGTCACACAACTCGCCGAACGGTCAGACGCCGTGGTCGTTCATCACGGCGGCCGGCTATCATTACGAAGCGGCCGGCGAGAACCTGGCTTACGGCTTTGAGAACGCTAACGAAGTAGTGACGGCTTGGATGAACAGTCCGACGCACCGCGCCAACGTGCTCGGTGGCGATTATAAAGATGTCGGCTTCGGCGTGGCCGAGGCGCCAAATTACCAGGGCAAGGGACCCGAGACCATCGTGGTCGCCGAGTACGGCGACCCGGCCGGCGCCGTGCCCGCGGTAGCCGGCAGCAGTACGCCGACCACCAATCTGGCCGGCTCGTCCAAACCCGTCTCGCGCGTTCAGCTGCTGACCGGCCAATCGGCTTGGGTCACCGTCGCCGTGTCGGCACTGGCCGGCGCGGCCGTCATGCTGTTCATTGTCCGCCACGGCCTGCGCTTCAAGCGACTGTTGCTAGAAGGCGAACACTTTGTCGCCCAACATGCCTTCTTAGACATCGCCCTCGTCTTCGTCGGTACCCTGGCGATCGTCTTCGCCCAGGCCAGCGGCTCCATCCACTAGCGGATGACGAGATTGTCGTTGCCGACGAGTTCTTTGAGTCGGGTGAGGCCTTCGCCGGCGCGGTTGATGCCGCCGGGCAGTTTAATGGCTTGCTTGGCGGCGGCGTCGCCGAGCACCAGTACCACTTCGGTGTCGCCCTTGTTGCTGTCGATGGTTTGCTTGAGCGTCAGCAGCGTCTTTTCATCACCGGTGTCGCTCAGGCGGATGTAGACCCGCTCATTCACCGGTTTCGCGTTTGCCGACGGCGACGCGGCAGGCGTTTCCTTTTTTTGGCCGGACGGCTGGTAAGCGGCCGCTTGCTCAACCGTGATTTCCCGGACGTTTTCCACCAGCACCTTCACTTCGCCGGTGCTATTGCCGTCTTTGTCGCGGCTGTTCACCTTGCCTCGGATAAAGACCACTCTGTCCTGCTGAAGCTGCGAAGCGAACTGCTCGTAATTGCCCGGGAAGAGGATGATCTCCAGCTCGCCGAAGTGGTCTTCGATCTTTATAAACGCCATCTTCTTGCCGTTGCGGGTAGTAATATCGCGCACACTGGTTACGATGCCGCCGACCGTCACCATCTTGCCGTCGTGCTCGGCCCGCAGATTATTGAGCGGTACGGTTTGCTCGCTCAGCATGACTTCGTACGCCTCCAGCGGATGGCGGCTCAGATACAGGCCGAGCAGTTCGCGCTCCCATTGCAGCTGTTCGTGCTCGTCGATCGCCGCCGCCGGTTCCGCCAGCTCAAGCCGCGGCTTTTCGATGATCGACTCGTCGGCCGCGCCGAACAAATCGACTTGGCCGGAATTAGCCTGTTTTTGCAGGCGCGAAGCGAAGGCCATGATGAGGTCCAGATTGTGCAGCAGCATATCGCGGCGGCCGAAACGGTCGAAGGCGCCGGCTTTGATGAGACTTTCCATAGTTTTGCGGTTGACGATACTGCTGCTTACCCGGGCCAAAAAATCTTCCAGATTCTCGAAAGGTCCGTCTTCACGGGCCCGCAAAATTTCTTCCACGGCGCCGGTACCGACGTTTTTGATGGCCGCCATGCCGAAGCGGATTTCCTGTTTCCCGGGCACCACGGCGAACTCCACGAATGACTCGTTGACGTCCGGCGGCAGCACCGTCAAACTCATGTGCTTACACTCGGTAATTTCGATGGCCAGGCGTTCGTTGTCGTCGTAATCGCTGGTCATTAGCGCCGCCATGAAGGCCGCCGGATAATTAGCCTTCAAATACGCCGTCCAGTAAGCCACCTGGGCGTAGCAGGTGGCGTGCGCTTTATTGAACGAGTAATCGGCGAACGGCTGGATCTGAGCCCACAACTTTTCGGCATCCTTCTTGGTGAGGCCTTTCTTGATGCAACCTTCGATAAAGCGCGGCTCCTCGGCTTCCATGATGTCGCGCTTCTTCTTGCCGATCGCTTTGCGCACCAGATCGGCTTCGCCGGCGGTGTAGCCGGCCACCAGCTGCAGCAGCTGAATGACCTGCTCCTGGGTAGTTATCACCCCGTACGTTTCACCTAGCACGGGTTCAAGCGATTGGTGCAAGTACGTGACCGACGCCGGATTGTTTTTGCCCTTGATGAAACGGGGGATCTCGGCCAGCGGCCCCGGCCGGTACAAGGCGTTCATGGCGACCAGATCGGAAAATTCGGTCGGTTTAAGTTCGCGCAGGTAACGCTTCATGCCCGCCGATTCAAACTGGAAGACGCCGGTGGTGTCGCCCGCCCTAAAAAGGGCGAAGGTTTTATCGTCGTCGTTCGGAATGTCGCTGAGCTCGATTTTTTTGTCGTGCACGCGGCGGATGATGCGCAACGCGTTATTCAAAATAGTCAGGTTGCTGAGACCGAGGAAATCCATCTTGAGCAGTCCGAGCTCCTCGATCGGCCCCATCGAATACTGGGTGGCGATGACGCCTTTCTGCGCCATTTCGAGCGGCGTGTAGCAGACGATGTCTTCCGGCGCGATCACCACGCCGGCGGCATGAACGCCGTGGGACCGAATAGTACCTTCCATTTGCACGGCCAGGTCGAATACGCGCTTGGCCGTTTGATTTGAGTTATATTCGGCTTTGAGGTCGCGATCTTCCTTGAGTGACTTGGCCAGCGGGATGTGCCGCCCCTGCACCGGCGGCGGGATCATCTTGGCCAGCCGGTCGGCCTCGGCGTACGGCACTTGCAGCACGCGCGACACGTCGCGCACGGCGTTACGGGCCGCCATCCGGCCGAACGTCACGATATTGGCCACGCGCTCCTTGCCGTATTTGCCGACGCAGTACTGGATGACTTCGTCGCGGCGGGTATCCTGGATGTCGATGTCGATGTCGGGCATGCTGATCCGGCCCGGGTTCAAAAAACGCTCGAACATCAGGCCGTATTTCAGCGGGTCGATTTCAGTGATGCGGATGGCGTAAGAGACAATCGAACCGGCCGCCGAACCACGGCCCGGGCCGAAGATAATGCCCTGGTCTTTGCCCCACTTGATAAAGTCCTGGACGATTAGGAAATAGCCGTTGAAGCCCATGGAGTCGATGGTCGCGAGCTCGTACTCGGCGCGCTCGATGGTTTCTTTGGTCAGTAGTTTTTTGGCCGCCGCCACGCTGAGTTTGGCGGCCTTAGCGTCACTGGCGCCGCCGTAGCGCCAGGCCAGACCTTGCCAAACCAGCTTATGAAGGTATGACTTTTCGTCTTCGCCCTTCGGTACCGGGAACTTTGGAATGAGGATTTTGCCGAGCTCGATTTCCAAATTGCAGCGATCGGCAATCACTTTGGTGTTTCTGACCGCTTCGGGATGATCCTTACCCCAACGCTCGATAACTTCTTTCGGCTCGGTGACATGCAGCTCGATATCTTTGAGGCTCATGCGGTTTTCGTCGCTCAGGAACGAACCGGTCTGCACGCAAAGTAGGATTTCGTGCGCCTCCTGGTCCTCGTGCTTCAGGTAATGCGCGTCGCAGGTTACCACGCAAGGAATGTCGAGCTCCTCGCTCAGTTTCAGCAGCTGGTCGTTGATGGCCGACTGTACGTCCCACATGCTGGAATGTTTGGCATGGCCATGGTCTTGCAATTCCAAATAATAGCGATCGCCGAACTGTTTTTTGTACCACTGAGCGGTTTCTTTGGCCAGTTCGTACTGACCTTGCCGCAATTGGTCGCCGATTTCACTGGATGCGCAACCGCTCAGACAAATCAGACCTTCATTGTGCTTGGCCAGCAGCTCGCGGTCGATGCGCGGCCGGTAATAAAAACCCTCCAGGTTGGCGATGGTGCTGAGCGCCATCAGATTCTGATAACCGGTCTGATTCATGGCCAAGAGAATCAGGTGATAATTCGGCTTGTCCTTGCCCGGCTCCTTATCATACAAACTGCGGGCGGCGATGTAGGTTTCCATGCCGACGATCGGTTTGACGCCATTCTTTTTGGCCTCTTTGTAGAACTCGATGGCGCCGCTGAGCGTACCGTGGTCGGTGATCGCCACCGATTCCATGCCGCTCTTTTTCACGAAATTGATCAGATCGGGCACCTTGGTCAGACCGTCGAGCAGACTGTACTGCGTGTGGTTATGCAGGTGGACGTAATCACTCGGCTTCAGCTTTGCGCTTTTTTTGGTCGTCTTTGTTTGCGCCACGTAAATACCCTCGAGTTACCTTCCCTTATCCTTTAATTATAGCACTTCGCCAGGGCGAAGCCGGCTATTTCTTGAGATACTTCTTGAGATTGTCGAGGGCAGTGTTGGCTTGCTTGACGGCCTTTTCCAGATCTTTGTCTTCGGCTTCGCCCTCGTGGATGGCGCTGAGCACTTCGCGGACTTTTTCTTTGCTGTCGTTGGCGCGATTGGCCAGGTCGTTGAGTTCGTCTTTGGCTCGCCCGCGTAGCTCGCCGCCACGGATTTTCGCCCGGTCGAGTGATTTATCCAGCTCGGTGTGCAATTTTTTGAGGTCTTTTTCAGCCTCGGCCAAGCCGCGGCTGGTATTCTCTTTGATGTCCTGACGGGTTTCTTTGCCGCTCTGCGGTGCGGTCAGCAGACCCGCGATGTACCCGAAGACGCCGGCAAGGGCGCTGCCTAGCGCCAAACGCTTCATATTTTGCCGTCGTTGCTTGCGAGTAGTAATCATTTGCGCCTGCCTTTCTGGGTGGCTTTCATAATATTGCGAATCAGTTTGAACATGGCCAGCGGGCCGGACGTGTCGCGCAGTACCTCGGCGGCGGACTCCACGGAATCAGCCACTTCTTCGGCTTTGGCGACCATGTCGCGCAGCGCTTTGATAAGCTTGAGAACGCCGACCATCACGCTGATGCAGATGAGCAGAAAAATACTCAGCAGAGCCGCTACGACGATAAGTAATACTTGGTCGGTGGTAGTCATGATTCAAGTATATAATTAAATAAAGTTATTGCAATCGTCTGTATAAATATTCACGCAGCTCGGGAGCGATATCCGGCCGCTCCAAGGCGAAATCAAAAACCGTTTTCAAGTATTCCAGCGGATTGCCGGTATCGTAGAACGTGCCGTCGGCGACCTCGCAGGCGTACATATGAAAACCGTCATCGACCATCGCCTGCATAGCCTCCTGGATCATGAATTCACCGCTCGTTTCGTCGTATCGCTGCAGCTGTTTCTGCAGATAATCAAGGATCGCCGGCTCAAGCACGTAACCGCTTACCGTAGCCAAGTCGGACGGCGCCTTTTCGCGGCTGCCGGGCTTTTCGACGACCGTCGTCATATCAAGCAAACCCGGCCTGATTTCGTTGCCCGCCACGTAACCGTAGCGCGCATAGTCACTGTCGCCGTCGCGGCGCACGCAGGTCAGCACCGAGCCGCCTCGTTCCTTATAAACGTCGATCAGCTGGCTGAAGCGGCTGGGAGTCGCCCGCACGAAGTCGTCCGCGAAGGTGTAGATAAACGGCTCGTCGCCGATGAGATGCGCCGCGTTCAAAAGCGGCGTGCCGGTGCCGTACGGTCCTTTTTGGCGGACGTAAGCGAAGTTGGCAAGCGTGGAAATCTTGCGCGTCCGGCGCAGCAGCTCGGCCTTGCCGGCTTTCTTTAGATTGGTTCTAAGATCCGTGCTGGTATGGTCGAAATGATCCTCGATGGAGCGCTTGTGATAGCCGGTGACAATGACGATGTCTTCGATACCCGCCTCGCACAATTCTTCGACGATATTCTGGATGATCGGCTTGTCTACCAGCGGCAACATTTCCTTGGGCATGGCTTTGGTGAACGGCAGAAAGCGCGTGCCGAAGCCAGCCGCCGCGATGACTGCTTTTCGAACTTTTTGTTGTTCCGCCATACTTCGATTGTACCATCCGCCGGCGCTTGTATTTTTCTTTCTTTGCCGGTTCTACCGCCGCCCGCTCTGAATTTCCCGAAGCGTTTCGTAGGCCAGTAAAACCGCCGGGCTGTCACTCATGCGGGCGTGCGTGGCGTTGTGCAGTAACTCCTCGATCGTGATCAGCGCCAGCTCGATAAACTCTCTTTCGTCGGGTTGCGGAGCGCCGGTCTTGACGCAATCATAGGCAATAAAATAGTTTGACCGCCCGTTAATGTAGGCGTCGCGCCAGTTCGTGCCGAGCGGCTCGATCCGGCCGGGCTCGTAACCGGTCTCTTCTTTCAGCTCGCGGCGGGCGGCATCAAGCGGGCTTTCGCCCTTTTCGACGCTGCCGCCCGGCAGTTCGTCGAATATTGCTTCCGGGCCGGGCCGGAACTGTCTGGCGATCACGACCCGATAATCCGGCGTCAGTGCGATGACCGCGGCGCTTTGGCTGCCGGGCGCGCCGTAGATGGTATACTCGTCCTCCAGACCATCGGGCATCTTGAAAATTTTCGTGGTAACGCTTTTGTAGCCTACTTTTTGACTGGTTTGACGCAGTTTCTTCCAGTCGAGCACGGCGCTAGATCCCGAGTTGCTTTTTGATAAGATCTTGGGCCAGCTGCGGATTGGCTTTGCCTTTAGAGGCCTTCATAACCTGGCCGACCAGGAAGCCGATAGCCTTCATTTCGCCATTTTTGACATCTTCGGCGGCCTTTTGATTATCATTGAGCACCTGTTCCACGATCTTGGCGATCTCGCCCTCGTCGGAAACTTGCAGCAAACCTTTGTCGGCGGCTATTTGTTCCGGGTCGCCGCCGGCGGCCATAATTTCCGCGAACACTTCTTTGGCGGCCGTCGAGCTGAGCTTTTTATCGCCCGTCATTTGCGCCAGTTTGATCAATTGGTCGCCATGGGAGTCCAGGTCCAGCTCGGTTTCCTCCGCCTCGTCCCGGTTCAGCCCCAGCAGCCAGAACGCGATACGGCGAGCCGGCTCGGCGCCGGCCTTGTCGAAAATCCGCGATACGAACACGGCCGTACCCGGGTCGGCGATGATGTCTTCGATGACTTGCTTGTCGATGTTGATTTGTTGGAATTTGGTCCGGTAATCATCCGGCAGCTCGGGCATTTCGCTTTTGATTTTCTCGATGTAGGCGTCGTCCAGCTCGATCGGCGGCAAATCGGGATCGGGCATGTAACGGTAATCGTCGGCGTTCTCCTTGCTGCGCTGCGAAAAGGTCTTCTGCTTGGCATCGTCCCAGCCGCGGGTTTCCTGCGCCACCGTGCCGCCCTTCTCCAGCAACTCGATCTGCCGGTCGATTTCGTATTCCACGGCTTTTTCAACCGCGCGAAAACTGTTCAAGTTTTTGGTTTCCGAGCGTGTGCCCAGTTCGTCCGTCTGGCTGACGCTGACATTCACATCGAAACGCATGTTGCCGTAATACAGATTGGCGTCCGACACGTCGGCGTAGCGCATACGCAAGTACAATTCATGAGCATAGGCCTTGGCGTCGGCCGCGGAATGCATATCCGGCTCGCTGACGATCTCCAGCAGCGGCGTGCCGGCGCGGTTCAAGTCGACCAGGCTGTAATCCTCGCCGGCCGGATGCGTGCTCTTGCCGGCATCGGCCTCCAGATGGGCGCGCGTAATGCCGATGGTCTTCTTTTGGCCGTCAACTTCGATAGCTACGCTGCCGCCAAGGATGATCGGCTCGTCATACTGGGTGATCTGATAGCCCATCGGCAAATCAGGGTAAAAATAGTGCTTGCGGTCGAATTTGCTGAAGCGCTGCGGCGTGGAACCGAGCGCGAAAGCCGCCCGCGAAGCCAAGTGCGCGGCCTCCTTGTTGAGCACCGGCAAAGCGCCCGGCAGACCGAAGTCGATGTGGTTGACCAGCGTGTTCGGCGGCGCTTCCCGGGCGTCGTTGCCGGCGCCCGAGAACAATTTGGTCTTAGTCTTGAGCTGCACATGGCACTCGATGCCGATGGTCGCCCGGTATTTGGCACGGGTTTCGGGGCTAATCATTGGTCCAGCGCCCCCAAATCGCGCAGTGCCTGGCGGAAACCGGCCAGCGCGATCACGATATCTTTCTTTTTCAGCGTCCGCACGTCGACGGTCTCCTCGGACAATTTCTTGCGTAATTTGTGGCCGAACCAAACCGCTTCGTTCTCGGTCAGATCGTGCTGACAGGCCACCAGCCGCTCGCCGGTCGTTTTGCCCTTGTAGCGCTTTTTCTTGAGCACGTCGTCGAGCAAATCGTCGGCCTCGATGATGGCCTGCGGCCAGGTCTTGCGGGTCGCGCAGTGTTTCTGGAGTTCGCGCCAGCGAATCGTAAACTTCTTGGTCTTCAATTTGCGCGGCCGGCGGCGTAGTAATCTCATGTAATCAAAGCCTCCGTTTGCCGCGCGAAGCCGAGCAGTGCGCGATCGGCTTTCTGCGGCGCCATCAACTGCAACCCGACGGGCAGGTTTTCGGCCATACCCGCCGGCAGGCTGATGCCCGGCACGCCCGTCAAGTTCGTGCCCACCGTCATAATGTCGCTCAGATACATCTTGAGCGGATCGTCGGTGTTCTCGCCGATCTTGAAGGCCGGTGTCGGCGCCACCGGTCCGAGCAGAAAATCAACTTTCCGGAAGGCCTCGTTAAATTCGTTGATAAGTTTGGTGCGGACAGTCTGTGCCCGCTTGTAGTAGGCGTCGTAGTAGCCGCTGCTGAGCACGTAAGTACCGATCATGATGCGCCGCTTGGCCTCTTTGCCGAAGCCACGGCCGCGCGAACCGGTGTAGCTCTCGTCCATATCTTTGGCGTCCTGGTCGGTGTAGCCGTAACGCTGGCCGTCGTAACGGCTCAGGTTGCTGCTGACTTCGGCCGGACAGAGGATGTAATAAACCGCCAACGCCATCGGCAGCGACGGCAGGCTGATTTCAGCAACTTCGGCGCCAGCTTGTTTTATTTTTACAACAGCGTCATCGACCACCTTCTTAACCGCCGGCTCCAGCGCTTCGCCGAAATATTCTTTGATGACGCCGATTTTTTTGCCGGTCAGATCGTCCGGCAAGGCGGCGTAACCGGCCGCGTCGCGGTCGATGGTCGTACTGTCCAAATGATCACGCGCTGCCATCACGTCGAGCACCAGCGCGGCGTCTTCGACGCTGCGCGTCAGCGGCCCGATGACGTCCAGACTGGAACCCATGGCCACCACGCCGCTGCGCGAAATCAAGCCGTAAGTCGGTTTGTAGCCCACGCAGCCCGAAAAACTGGCGGGCTGACGGATGGAGCCGCCGGTGTCGGTGCCGATGGCGAACGGCGCCATGTCAAGCACCACGGCGGCCGCCGAGCCGCCCGAACTGCCGCCCGGCACCCGCGTTTTATCATGCGGGTTTTTAGTGGTGAAAAAATCGCTGTTCTCGGTGGAGGCGCCGTGCGCGAAGGCGTCGAGGTTGGCCTTGGCCACGCAGATCGCGCCTTCGGCCTCCAGCCTTTCCACGGCCGTCGCCTGATACGGCGCTTCGAAACCGCGCAAGATATTGCTGGCCGCGGTGGTTTCGGCGCCGAAGACCAAAAAATTATCCTTGGCGATGAACGGCACGCCGGCCAAACGGCCGACTTTTTCGCCCTTGGCGACGCGTTCGTCAATCGTTCGGGCCCGTTCGCGGGCCCGAACTTCGATGGTGGCGATAATCGCGTCGTAGTCTTTTTTATCGGTGATGGTCTTCAGAGACCGTTCCACTAAATCAGCGGCCTTCAACTCGCCGGCACGAACTCCGGCGGCCAGCTCCGCGACCGGCGGCCATTGGCTCGCCATCAGGCCAGCATCCGCTTGACTTTAATCTGATTGTCCTTCGTAGCCGGCACGTTCTCTAGCAAATCACCGACCGCGTAGCCGTAATCGATCACTTCATCGTCGCGTGTCACATTGGTCAGACCGGTAACTTGGTTGGTGGGCTTCAGCCCGGTTACGTCAACCTTTTGTAACTGCTCGACGTACTGCAGGATTTCTGACAGCTCGCCGCTGAACTCTTCGATTTCTTCGTCGGTCAGATCCAGACGCGCCAAACGAGCCAATTTTAAGACATCTTCCCGGGTGAGTTTCGCCATGATTTCCTCATTATATAGCTTTACGCCGGGCAGGTTATTTTCTAAAAGCCCGCCTGCTCGGGTCCGGCATATAATTCTCCTTTACCGTCGAATTATAGCAGAGAGATTATTAAAAGTTGAGTGCTTTTTCCCTGTTAGTTGGGCGACGGATTTTCAACGCTTTACAAACTTTCATGACAGGTCTACGCTTATGATTAGTAAGATATTTCACAGACAGCGCATATGGCCAAGCAACCAGAAACCCTTCCAAGAACTTCTGGAGAGCTGGCGCCCATCGTAGCCATCGGCGGTCTTTTGACCGTTAAACAGTTAGCCGAGTGGTACCGTCCGATTCTAGCCAAAGATAAAACTTCCGGCCTGCCGTGTAATAAGCGCTTTTTGGCGCCGCCTCAGCGCGGGCTTGGCCGGTTGGACGAAATGCGGGAAGAGGCCAGCGAACGACTTTACAAGCTATACGACCGACTGGACCAGCGGAAAATGTTCATTGTGGGCCACTCGCTTGGCGGACTGATGGCGAGTGTCGCCGCGCTCGAGACACCGGAAATCATAGCCGGCGTAGTATCGCTCGGCGGCGTCCATGAAGGCTACAACAAAGAGACGCCCGCGACGTTGGCATTACGCTACAGCCTGGGGAACCCCGCCGAGGCTAAGCACTTATGGCACGAATCGGATTTTATGATGGAACATAAGGAAAAAATGGCGAGCTCTTGGTCGGCGGACATACCGTTTCACGTCATTGCCACTCCGCTGGACTATTTGGTGGTGCCGCCGCAGGGTTTCGGAGTGAGCCTGGCGCACGGCGAGCCCGACAAGAAAATCGTCGTCCTGCCGGTACCGGGAGCGGAAACGATCACTCGGCGAGGTTTCGGGCTTGGGGAGGATGTCGGCATGCTTCGTTCCTGGTACCCTACCGAGCATGTCAATTTGCCTCGCAATCCGGACATCGCCGCCTACATCGACACCAGCCGCCACGAGCTCGCGGGGCTCGGCAGCTCCGTTCTCACGGCGACCCGGCAGGATGCCGGGCTTTCGCTTGCCGCTTAAACTTTCTGTTTGATTTCATCGATCAGATCGCGCAGTTCGGCGGCTTGCTCGAACTGCAGGTTGGCGGCCGCCAAATCCATCTGCGAGGTCAGATCCTTGATGAGCGAGCCGTATTCATCTTTGGGAATCTTCTTGAGGTCGAGCTTGGCGCGCTTGGCCTCTTCCGGCAGATCGGGCCTGAGCCCCTTTTCGACCGCTCGCTGGATGCCTTTCGGCGTAATACCATGTTCTTCGTTGTATTTTTGCTGGATTTCGCGGCGACGTTTCGTCTCGTCCATGGTCTTCTTCATGCTGTCAGTGACGTGGTCGGCATACATGATGACGTGCCCCTGTTCGTGGCGGGCGGCACGGCCGACGGTCTGGATCAATGCCTGCTCGCTTCTGAGGAAGCCCTCTTTGTCGGCGTCCAGAATGGCCACCAGCGACACTTCCGGCAAATCGAGCCCTTCGCGCAGCAAGTTGATGCCGACCAAGACATCGTACGTGCCGAGCCGCAGATCGCGCAGGATGTCGCTGCGCTCCAGCGTGTCGATATCACTATGCAGATAGGCGACCTTGATGTTGATTTCCTGCAGGTACTCCGCCAAGTCTTCGGCCATGCGTTTGGTCAGAGTGGTGACCAATACGCGTTGCCGCTTGTCGATGGTCGCTTTGATTTCGTTGATCAGATCGTCGATCTGGCCGTCGATCGGCCGCACCTCGATCGGCGGGTCCAACAAACCGGTCGGACGGATGACCTGCTGGGCCGGCTTGGGCGAACGCGACAACTCGTATTCGGCCGGCGTGGCGCTGACGTAGACCGCCTGATTGACATGGCGCTCAAACTCGGTGAAAGTCAGCGGCCGGTTATCGAGCGCGCTCGGCAAACGGAAGCCATGTTCCACCAGCACCTCTTTGCGGGCCCGGTCGCCGTTATACATGCCGCGGACCTGCGGGATGGTCATGTGCGATTCGTCGATGAACATCACGAAGTCATCCGGAAAGTAGTCGAGCAGCGTGGCCGGCTGCTCGCCCGGCTCGCGATTAGTAAGATAGCGGCTGTAATTTTCAATGCCCTTCACGAAGCCGGTCTCTTCGAGCATTTCCAGGTCGAACCTGGTTCTTTGCTCCAGGCGCTGAGCTTCCAGCAGCTTACCCTCCTTCTTAAATTGGGCCAGCCGGGCGGCCAGCTCCTGTTCGATGCGACCGAGCGCGACTTTCAGCTTTTCTTGCGGCGTCACATAATGTGACCCCGGGAAAATCTTATACTCGTCCAGATTAGACAGGATTTCACCGGTCAGCGGGTCGATTTTGGTGATCCGCTCGACCTCGTCGCCGAAGAATTCAACGCGATAAGCCAGCTCTTCGCCGGCCGGCGCCACGTCGACCACGTCCCCGCGCACCCGGAAGGTACTGCGATGAAAATCAATGTCATTACGCTGGTATTGGATATCGGTCAGCTGCCGCAGGAACTTGTCGCGCACCCGTCGCTCGCCCTTTTTCACGCTAATCGACAGGTCGTTGTAATCCTCCACCGAACCGATGCCGTAAATGCATGACACGCTGGCCACGATGATGACGTCGCGGCGGGATAGCAGCGCGTCGGTGGCGGCGTGGCGCAGCCGGTCGATCTCTTCGTTTATTTGGCTGTCTTTCTCGATATAGGTGTCAGAGCGCGGAATGTAGGCTTCGGGCTGGTAATAGTCGAAATAGCTGACGAAATAGTGGACGGCATTGTCGGGGAAAAAACGCTTGAACTCGCCATAGAGCTGGGCGGCCAGCGTCTTGTTGTGACTCAACACCAGTGTTGGGCGTTGTAAATTTTGCACCACATTGGCCATGGTGAAGGTTTTGCCGGAGCCGGTCACGCCGAGCAATGTCTGATCGCGCAGACCATCCTGCAGCCCTGTGGTCAGCTGGGCAATGGCCGCCGGCTGATCGCCTGTCGGCCCGAAATCACTCTTCAGCTTAAACTTGCTCATCATTATATTGTACCAAGCCCGCCGGTTATTGTCTGAAAGCTATACGACTAGCCGGCACGGGGCGGCGGGTTTTGCTGGGAGACGCGGTGCAGATACCAGTGCTGGTCGCGTTTCAGGTCTTCGTGGATGTCAGCGTACTTCTCGTCCAGGAGTTTCACGACTTTGTGAATCAACCGAGTCGGATCGTCGTCAAAGATGACCAGGTCGCCGTCCGGCGGTTCCAGCGTTTTCAGCAGCTCGGGAATCAAATCGGCCGTGCCGCCGCTGCCCAGCAACACCCCGCACGGCTTGTGCGCTTCCAGCGCCGAAGTAAATTCGTGCAGGCTGCCGAAGCGCCCGCCGACCGTAATGACCGCGTCGCTGGACTGCACCAGGTACAAATCGCGGCCCACATAGCTCAGACCGGTAAAATTTATAAAATCGAATACGTCGTGCGGCAAACGGTACTTCCGAATGTGCTCGCGTAAAGAGTTGGCCGGCGAAAAGCCGATGCTCTTGCCGCCTGCCAACTTGGCGCCGTAAGCCGCGAAATATGGCAGGCCGATGGTAGCGCCCGTGGTGACGGTGTGGCCGGATTCCGCTACAGCCTTGCCGAGCTGTTCGGCCAGATCGCGGGAACCTTTAACGGTCTGGCCGGCGGCAGCACCGGACACGCAGACTGAGTAGCGCAAACGTTTTAAATCTTCCAGGTCGTCAGGCATTCTTTTTCCTTATGCTTTATCTTACGCCGTCACTAGTTCTTCGGCCAACTGCGGTTGGAGTTCACCGGCCACGGCTTGTTCGACGCTGGCCGGACGCAGATAGCGCATCAACAGCTCGTGCCATAGCGAATGCCGGCAATACTGTGTCAGCCGCTGCTCGAACGGCAGGCGGTTGCAGTAGTTCAGCGCGGCGTCGACCACGTTCAGCGACACCGGCCCGCGGTCGTGCAACAACGCCAGATGGCCGCCGCCCTGCCAGAACCGGAAGGCCGGCTCCAGCGAACTGAGCGTCTGCTCCACGGGGTGCCAGACCATGTCGTCCAGTTGCAAGTGCGGCTCAAAAACAGCTTCCGACCAGTGGCTGAAACGCGCGTAGTAACGATGCACCAGTTTCCATGGCACGTTCTGGTCGAGCAGCTGCGAATTCAGTTCGGGGTCTTCGCTGGCCACTTTTTGCACGACGGCGCCGAAGTCGGGACGCACCTGGCTGAGCTTGAGGAAGGTGCTGGCGGCGCGGATCTCGTTCATTTCGTGCAGCGCCAGGCTCAAACTGACTGTCGCGCTGCCGGCCGGCGCGTGCTCCGGCAGCGGCAGGAAGGCCACCACGCCGAACTCGCGAAAAGACAGCAGATTGTGCTTTTGCTCGTTGACCGTGCGCTCCGCCAGCGCCCGCCAGCGGCTTGAATTAAGCTGCGTGATAGCGATGTTGCGAGTCTCGAAATCGGCCGGGCCGAGCCGCTTGTATTCCGCTCGGAAGCGCTTGTGCCAGTGATGATCCTCGGTCAGCCAGGCTGCCGACAGGATGGAAATCGGCGCTTCGTGCTTCAAAAACGAATCCACCGAACGGTATCCCAGCTGCTTCATGGCCTTTTTGGGCGGCACTTTTCTCATGATCGACTTCAAAGCGCTCGGTTTCAGCGCGAAACAGCGCCGCGAATCGGGCAGCTTGCGCAGCGCGTGCACCATGCCGTCGGTCACGTTGGCCTCGGCCGAAACGTATGTCGCCGCTCGGTGCCGGAGCACCCGGACCAGTCGCGCGTCGTCGTCTTTGATCTTTTCCTGCAACGCGTGATAGAGCTCCTCGGGCGTCGTGTCGCTCGGGTCAAGCCGCAGCTCACGCAGCTTCTGCTTGGTTTGCCGGTTTATCTCGGCGGACAGACGGATGTCGGCCGCGGGGTGGCCGTTAGCCGCCTCCAAGCGCCGTAAACCCAGCCGGAAAAAGGGTTCCGGCGCCTGCAAAGCCTGCGATAAGAATTTGGTCATGCCTACCCGCCAATCTTTTTATGTGAGCGTCTCATGTGTTTTGATTTATCAGCCCGTCTGTCTCCAGGTTAGCACAAGCGGAACTCCGAATAAAGTCCGAGCGAACCCGGCTTAGTGCATCGGCGTGGGCTTGTAATGCGGCGGCGCGTGCCGCAAATAGTGATCTATCTCACGTTCTTTTAGGAGCCCGGCCTGAGCGCCCACCTTCTGCACCACGCTCATCGAGTTGATCGGCGCCCATTGCAGCGCGCCCTCGATGGTATTGCCTTTGATTAGCGCCGCCACGAAAGTCGAGGCGAAGGCGTCGCCGGCGCCGGTCCGGTCGATGGGTGGGCCGGGGTCGGGATAGAGCGGCATCTGCAGCCGGATATGCCCGTCCGAGACGTAAGCCCCGCCCGGGCCGTCGGTAATGACCACCACTCGCGGGCCCAGAGCGTGCAGGTGATCAAATAAGTCGTGCAGATCGGCATGGTTGCCGCCGCCGACGGTCACCGCCTCTTCGCGGTTCAAAATCAGGACTTCGCTGCGGCCGTAAATCCGCTTCAGCCGCTCGGCGCCGGCGGCCATCTGAAACGTGCCCGGCTGGAAGGCCAGCTTGACGTCAGGATTCTGGTCAAGCCAATCGGCCACCTGGTCGTGATACGGGATGGCGTGCTCGCTGATGGAGCTGAAATAGATCCATTTCGGCACCTCGTCGTGCGCCAGGTGCGGCCAGCGGTAATCGTACTCCTCATGCTTGATGAGGATGGTGCGCTCGGCGCCAAACCGCAGCACGAAATGATAATTACTTTTCTTACCTGGATTGACCCGTACGAACTGATGGTCGACGCCCTCTTTTTGCAGCACGGCCAGCATGTCGCGGCCTTCCTGGTCGCCGCCGATGTTGGTCGCGAAGCTGCTCTTGAGTCCCAGGCGGGCGAAGGCTACCGCCGCGTTCGAGGCGTTGCCGACGGCCGGCACCACCTCGTGATGATCAAAGGGAATTTTGGTGCCGAACGGTATGGCCAGCCACTTGCCGTGCTCGTTGGTGTAGGTGTGTTCCTCTTTTTCGATCAAGTCGATAAAATCATCGGTCACAATGTCGCCGACACTTACTACGTCTGGTTGTGCTGCCATCTTCCCACCTTTATTTCGTTTCGCTTATACTTACTAGTGTACCACGCACTTTACGGCTGGGCCTTGCCGGCGCTGGCAAAGTCGTCGAGCTTGCTTTCGACCACGGCCTGCACCGCCGGCACGACCTCTTTGGTGACCAGTTTGGCCACGGAGATCTCGTCGGGATCTTCTTGCAAGACCTTCTCGAGTGCCTGGCGATAGGCGAAGCGCATGTCGGAATTGATATTTACCTTCGTTACGCCGATCTGCACCGCGTCGCGGAAGTAATGCCCCGGCGTGCCGCTGCCGCCGTGCAGACTGATGTTGGTGTCGATGGCTTCGCGGATACGTTGCAATAGTTCCAGATCGAGTATTTTGGGCACCGGGTATTTGCCGTGCAGATTGCCGACCTGGGCGGCGAAGGTGTCGATGCCGGTCTGAGCGACGAAATCCACCGCCTCCTCCGGTTTGGTCATATACTTTTTGACTTCTTCATAATCGATCGCCTCTTTATGCAGCGTGGAAGAGCCCATGAAGTAGCGCTCCTCGGCTTCCACGATGGCGCCGGTCAGCTTGGCGTATTCGACGACTTCGCGGGTTTTGGCGATGATTTCTTCGCGGGTAGCGTCGTGATTGGCCTGCGAAATATCGATATGAATGAACTCGAAGCCGGCCTCGATGCCGTCTTTGGCGGCCTCCACGCTCGGGCTGTGATCCAGATTGACGTAAATCTCGACGCCGTATTCGGCCTTAAAATTGTCGACCAGATCGCGGACATTATTGATGCCAATGTCGGTGACCTCGCCGTGGCTGACTTCTACTAATACCGGTGCCTGCTTCTTCTGGGCGGCCTGAGCCACGGCTTTAAGCGTGGCTTCGTCATCGAGATTGAAAGCGCCGAAGGCCCATTTTTCGGCCCGGGCCTGCGCCATGCGTTCCCGCGCCCGGGCGCAGTTAAATCTCATCTGTTGCAAAGTTTGGGGCATGGTTACTTTCCTTTCTTGTCTAATACGGCGTGGGCGCTTAGGCGGATGTGTTTGGCGTCGAGGCCGAAATGTTCGATTAACTGATCGGGTGCGCCGGATTCGCCGAAGCGGTCGCGCATACCGATGCGCTGGATAGGCGCCGGGTGTTCTTCGGCCAGCAGCTCGGCGATGGCGCCGCCTAGACCGCCGATGCGCTGGCCTTCCTCGGCCGTCACCACGGCGCCGGTCTTGCGGACGCTTCTTAAAATCGTTTCGGCGTCCAGCGGTTTGATGGTCGGCACATGCACGACCTCCGCGCTAACCCCGTCTTTCCGTAACAGCTCGACCGCCGCCAACGCCTGATACGTCATCGTACCTGTTGTAATTAATGATACATCCGTGCCCTCCGCGAACACGTACGCCCTGCCGATCTCGAACGGTGTTTTTTCTGTTGTGACAATCGGCGTCGCCTCGCGCGCCAGGCGCATGTAGTTCGGCCGTTTGTCGGTCGCCATGGCGAGGGTCGCTTTCTCGGCCTCCACGCTGTCGCAGGGCGCGATGACGACCATGTTCGGCAGCACGCGCATCAATGCCACGTCTTCCAGCATCTGGTGCGTGGCGCCGTCCGGTCCCACCGATACGCCGGCGTGCGAGCCGACGATCTTCACCGGCTGATTATTCAAGCAAATGGTGGTGCGGATCTGCTCCCAGTTGCGGCCCGGACTGAAGGCGGCATAAGACGACACGAAGGGAATCTTGCCCATGGCAGCTAAACCAGAGCCAACGGTTACGAGGTTCTGCTCGGCCACGCCGATTTCCACGTAGCGCTCCGGAAACTCCTTGGCGAACAGGCTCATCTGGGTCGAGTCCGTCAAGTCCGCGCAGGCAGCCACCACGTTCTCCCAGCGCTTGCCGGCCTCCAGCAGCCCGCGTCCGAAACCTTTGCGGATCGGTTCGGCCTCCAGCTTGCCGGACATATTGACAAGGCGCATACCGCTCATAGCCGCCCTTTGAAATCGCCGAGCATGGCCGGCCCTCGCCACCATTTATAGAGCGCGGACGGCAGGAACAGCAAGGTGGCCGCGCCAAGCCAGATCAAGAAATCATACGCCAGGTGCGCCGTATTAAACACGCCCCCGGTAGAAGCGTTATAGGATACGCAATTGGCCGGAAACGGCTCTTCGTAATAGCGGAGCGGGAAGCCCCGAACAGTCGCGTAGGTCGGCGCGCTGACACCGCTCGCGCCTGGGCTGGCAGCGGCCTGGATGGCTGGCTCGTCGGCAAAGGCGTTGTTCACGAAGCAGCTGCGGTGCTGGTCGTGGCCGCTGGCGAGGAAACTGCCAGCCGTGACGGCCATGGCGAGAGCCACGATTAAGTACAGTGAATTCTTACTCATGCTCGCTCCGGATCTTGCCGCCCAAGGTACGCAGTTCGTGCAGGGCTTCGACGGCCTGCTCGTGGTTCGGCGGAGTGCCGTGCCAGTGGAAGTCATTTTCCATGAAATCCACGCCCTTGCCGGGGATGGTGTGCGCCAGGATCATCACCGGTTTGTTCTCGATGGCCCGGCCCATGGCGCAGGCGTCGATGACGGCCTCGATGTCGTTGCCGTCGATTTCCAACACGTGCCAGCCGAAGGCCTGCCATTTTGTTTTCAGATCCTCCAGCGGCATGACGGTCTCGGTCGGCCCGTCGATCTGGATGTTATTGCGGTCGGTGATGGCGATGATATTGCTGAGCTTGTACTTGCCGGCCAGCATGGCGGCTTCCCAAATATTGCCTTCGTCCTGTTCGCCGTCGCCCATGACGACGTAAATCCAGCGGTGCGATTGATTGTCCATGCGCATAGCCAGCGACATGCCGGCGGCTTGGCTCAGCCCGCAGCCGAGTGGCCCCGAGGTGTTTTCCAGCCCCGGCAACCGTTCGCGCTCCGGGTGGCCTTGCAAACGTGAACCGAGCTGGCGCAGCGTCATCAGCTCCTGCCGGTCAAAGTAGCCGGCGCGGGCCATGGCGGCGTAGCGTACCGGCACGCAGTGGCCGTTGCTGAGCAGCAAGATGTCCCGTTCATCCCAATCGGGATTCTTGGGATCATGCTTCATGATATCGAAATACAGCGCCGTGAAGATATCGGCCAAACCGAGTGGCCCGGCGCTGTGGCCGCTGCCGGCGTGCTCCAACATGCGAATAATATCCTCGCGGATGTCATTGGCGATCGTTTCCAGTCGTTCCAGCGGCAATTTCTGCATTTAGGCGGCTCGTATGATTTCTTCCAGTTTAGCATAAGCGGCGGCCGGGTCGTCAGCGGCGGCGATGAAGCCGCCGGTATTGAGGACGCTGACGCCGGCTCTGACGAGCTCGGCCGCGTTGCGATCGTTGATACCGCCGTCCCAGCCGATTTCGGCCTGCGGGTGTAGCTGGCGCACCCGCTTAACTTTATCGAGCAGCGCGAGGTCGGCCTGGCCGCCGTGATAGCCGAGATGGCCGCTAAAAATCAGCACGTGGTCAAAACTTTTCACGACGGTTTTCACGGATTCTACGGAGGTGGACTGCAGCAGCGCCAAGCCGGCGCGGATGCCGATCTTGCGCAGGCTGTCGGCAAAGTGGGCGTGATCACCCTCGGCCTCGGCATGGATCACCACCAGATGCGGCCGCAATTTGATAAGCGCCGACAGCTGCTCGATGGGCCGCTGATACATCAGATGGATGTCGGCCTGCAGACCGCGTGGCCACCATACTTGATCGAGCGCCGGCGACACGGTCGGCGCGAAACGACCGTCCATCAGGTCGATGTGAATCCGCCGGGCGAACGGCTCGATCCGTTCCATCTGCTCGCGGTAGTGATGCGGGTCGGTGGCGGTGACGGTCGGACAAATGACAGCCATCAGAGCTTCCTAACCTAGTTCGTCGAGCTGCTGAATGCGACGGGTAAAGCGCGGCGCGCCGGCGAACGGCGTCGAGAGAAAGGTGGCCATAATCGTGCCGGCTTCGTCAAGCGAGGTGTAGTGAGCGGACAAGCAGAGAATGTTGCAATCGTCGTCGTTGCGGGCGGAGCGGGCTTCGGCCTGGTTCCAGCAGAGCGCGGCGCGGACGCCCTTGAAGCGGTTGGCGGCAATGCACATGCCCTGGCCGCTGCCACAGACCAGCACGCCTCTGGCCTCCGGGTCGCCGCTGGCTTTCATGGCGTTCACCACCTGGGCGGCGAATTCGGGGTAATCGTCGTCGGCCTTGAGCTCTTTGTCTCCGGCGTCGACCACTTCGTTGCCGGCCAGCTTCAGCGCCTCGGCCAGCTGCCGTTTGTATTCAAATCCGTTGTGATCAGCGCCGATGAAAATTTTCATGGATTCGTCTTAAGCTTCCGCGGCCTATTTCTTAGCTTTCTGATGCAGCAGCCGGCCGGTGTCGGCCACGACTTCGACCAGGCGGTTGCTATAGCCCCATTCGTTATCGTACCAGGCGACGACTTTCAGCATATTGCCGCCGGTGACAGCCGTCAGCTTAAGGTCGACGATGGACGAGTGGCTGTTGCCGATGAAATCGCTGCTGACCAGTTCCTCCTCGGTAACGTCGAGGATGCCCTGCCAGAACGGCTCTTTGGCGGCTTTTTTGAAGGCCTCGTTGACCTCGTCGACCGACACGTTGCGTTTGGTGATGATGACGAAGTCGGCCAGACTGACGACCGGCGTCGGTACGCGTACGCTCATGCCGCCGAAGATGCCTTCCAACGCCGGCAGCGCCTTGGCGGCGGCGATTGAAGCGCCGGTGGTGGTCGGCACGATGTTCTCAGCGGCGTTGCGGGCCTCGCGCAGGTCTTTGGCGGGCGCGTCCTGCAGCTTTTGGCTGGCGGTATAGCTATGCACGGTGGTCATCATGGCTTTCTCGATGCCGAAATTGCCCTCCACGACGGCGGCTACCGGCGTAATACAGTTGGTGGTACAGGAAGCGTTGCTGATGACGTCGCCGGCCTCGGCCAGCTTGTCCTCGTTGACACCCAGCACGATGGTACGGGCGTCATCGGCGTGATCGCCCTTGGCGGGCGCGCTCAAAACTACTTTCTTGGCGCCGGCCTTGACGTGCGCCTGGGCCAGCTCGGGTTTCACGAAAAAGCCGGTCGACTCGATGACCACGTCAATCTTGTGCTGCTTCCAGGGCAAGGCGGCCGGGTCCTTCTCGGCCAAGACGGCGATGTGCTTGCCGTCGACCTTGATGCCCTTGTCGTCGTAACCGACATCGTAGTGGTAGGTGCCGTAATTGCTGTCGTGCTTGAGCAGGTGCGCCAAGGTTTTGGTGTCGGTGAGGTCGTTGATGGCGACGATGTCGATGTCGCTGCGTTCGAAAGCGACCTTAAAGGCGTTGCGGCCGATCCGGCCGAAGCCGTTGATAGCGATGCGTGTTTTCATAAGCGGGCTGTCCTTCTTTTGGTGTTTATTTTACTGCTTATGGCTTTATTGTAAAAGTCCGAAGCCGACGATGCAACTACCTCCCCGTATGGTTTTCAGCGAATTTTAATCTTCGAGCAGCTTATGTGTCTGCACGTATTCCAGCGCATCGTGATAAAAAGAATGGAATTCTTCTTCGATGCGAGGCAATTCAGTTTGAGGCAACCATTCGGCCTGATCGTGTTCCCAGCTGATGGTGATCTTAAGTTTCTTTTCGCTGAGCCGGCTCTTGTAGAGCATACGTACCCGATTCTCGTCGTTATAAACTTCGGCGCCGGCATAGATGACCTTTAGGTCGGAAACGGCGATCTTGAGTCCGGTTTCCTCTACAATTTCACGGGCCAACGCCTCGCCCGGTTCTTCGCCGGGTTCGATCAGACCACCCGGCAAATCAGGATGGCCGGCCAGTGTCGGGTGTGTTTTGCTGCGTCGCAATATCAATACATTACCGTCAGCGTCCAGTAACAAAACTTTGGCGATTGGAATGGTTTGCATGGCTATTGCTTCTGGTAGCGTTCGATGGATTCGGCGACGATTTTTTTGGCGTCTTCGATGTCGCCCCAGCCGAGCACCTTGGTGGTACCGGGCTTTTTGAGGTCTTTGTAGTGCTTGAAATGTTCTTCGATCTGCTGTTGCCAGCGACCGCCCAGATCGCGCAAGTGGCGGATGTTGTCGCCGGTATGGCGGTCGTCGGCCGGTACGACGACGATCTTATAATCCATGTCGCCGTCATCTTCGAAGTTCAGCACGCCGATGATCTTGGCCTCCAGCCAGACGCCGGTCGGGATCGGCTCATGGCAGACCACCAGGGTATCGAGCTCGTCGCCGTCTTCGTCGAGCGTCTGCGGGATGAAGCCGTAATTGACCGGCTTGGCGTAAATGCTCGGCTCCACGCGGTCCAGCATGAAGGCGGCGCGTTCTCTGTCCCACTCGATCTTCAGGTTGCTGCCCTGCGGGATCTCCACCACGGTATGGATGACGCCGTTCTTATAATCACCGGGGGTTAAAACTTCATTGAAATCAGCCATGTATTATCAGTCCTTTCTTTCAGGATTATTGTACACTATCTTTAAGATGAAGATAATCGGACACCGCGGCGCCCGCGGCCTGGCGCCGGAAAACACCGTCGCCGCGCTGCGCAAAGGACTGGAACATCACGTTGATATGCTGGAGTTCGACCTACGGGTTACGAAAGACGGCGTCGTCGTCCTGCATCACGATGCCGCCCTTAAGGATCCGAACGGTAACAAGCTGCAGGTCGCCGAGACCGATTACAAAGTCCTTAAAACACATAAGCCTGATTTGGCGACATTCGAAGAAGTACTCGACGCCATCGGCCATGCCGTGCCGCTTTACGTGGAAGTGAAAGGCGGCGTGCCCGTGAAGCCGATCAGCAAGATTATCAAGCGTCGTCTCGAGAAAGACTGGGAAAACGACTATTTCCTGCTCGGCTCGAAAAGCCAAGAGACCTTGCGAGAGCTGCACGCCGCGTTGCCGGACATCAGAAAAGTCGTCATTGAGCCGTGGAGCGGCGTGCGGGCGCACCGCCGGGCACGCGAGGTCAACGCCAAAATCGTCGCCATGAATCAGCGCTGGCTGTGGTGGGGCTTCATCCGCGGCTTTAAACACAGTGACTACGAGTTGTACGCTTACCCGCTGAATGATCCGGTGAAAGCCCGGCGCTGGGCCGGCTGGGGCCTGAGCGGCGTCGTCACCGACTATCCCGACCGCTTCGAAAAGTAAGCTATACTACACTTATGAAAGTAACGCTCGCACGCATGCATGACGAAGCCGCCAACATCCGTACCTTTTACTTCAAGCCCGAAGGACCGATAGATTACACCGCCGGACAATACACCGAGCTGCACCTGCCGCACGCTCATGCCGATGACCGCGGCGACAAGCGCTGGTTCACGCTGTCGTCTTCGCCCGAAGACGAGTTTTTGACGATCACCACCAAATACGCCGGCGACGGCAAAAGCAGCTCCTTCAAAAAAGCCCTCTTCCGTCTCGAGCCGGGCGCCGTGCTGGACGCCGCCGATCCGATGGGCGATTTCGTGCTACCTAAACTCATCCAGACGCCGCTCGTTTTCGTAGCCGGCGGTATCGGCATCACGCCGTTCCACAGCATTCTCAGCTGGCTGGCCCAAACCGGCGAAAAGCGGCCGATCAAACTGCTCTACGGCGTGCGCAGCGAGGACGAGATTGTTTTCCAGGAAACGTTCGCCCGGGCCGGCGTCGAGCCGACCATCGTGGTCAGCGAGCCGTCCGACGCCTGGGGCGGCGAGCGCGGCCGGATCACCGCCGAGCTGATTCTCGGCCTCGAAAAGCCGTCCGAAGACACTTTAGTCTATGTTTCCGGTCCCGAACCGATGGTCCAAGGCCTGGCCAAAGACCTACGGGGGACCGGCCTCGACAAACGCCAAATCGTCAGCGACGAATTCCCCAACTACGACGCTATTTAAACAGGCGTCGGCACGATTCTATCAGTCTCAAAAATTTCGATAGGCCGTTTAACGGCTATCGATAAGTTTTCGAGTTCATCTTCGCTGCCATCAAAGCGATGCCTGAGATAGCCTTCGTTGCAGGCCCCTGTCGACCACCGCATCATCCCCTGTCTGTCCGCATATTGCTTTTTAGTGCCGCCGGACTCGCCATATTCCATAGAAATTAAATACTGGCTAGGATTTTCTTCGTCCGGCTCTCGCCGAACGCCCTTAACTAAAACCGGCAAAAGGTACGCTTCCCATGTCTGAGGTTGTCGCGCTTTATACGCAAACGTATATACCCCTTCAACGCATAATCGGTCCGGCGCTACGATAAATTCCTTACCGATTTCATATTCATCCAGCCGGCAAAAACCGAATTCTGGCAAACTCATAATAATATTATACCATTAATTTTGGATGGGATGGGCGCGGCCCTCGAGGTATTCGCGGATTTTGAGCGCCGCGGTGGCGCCTTCGCCGGCCGCCGAGGCGATCTGCATGGTCGCGCCGCAGCGGATGTCGCCGGCCGCGAAAACGCCCGGCATCTCGGTCTGCAGATGCTGATCGGTGATCACGAAGCCGATCTCGTCGAGTTTGATCGGCGACTGCCTTAGGGGCTGCGAGTTGGGCATCAGGCCGACGAAGACGAACACGCCGTCAGTCGGAAAGTCGACTTTTTTGCCGCTGGCCGTGTCGGTGCCGACCACCTTGGTGACGCCTTTGTCCGGCTCGCCGACGATTTCGTCGGTCGTCGTGCCGAGGTGCACCGTGACCTTGCCGTCGTCGATGTACTTTTGCAAGTCGTCCTGTAAGACGTCTGAGGCCTTGATGGTCGAACGCACCAACAGGTCGATGTGGCTGGCGAAACGGGTCAGGAAGATGGTCTCCTGCACCGCCGAGTTGCCGCCGCCGACCACCACCAGCCTTTTGTCGCGATAAAACGCGCCGTCGCAAGTGGCGCAATAGTGCACGCCGCGAGCGTAGAATTCCTGTTCGCCGGGCACGCCGATTTTTTTGTAATCGCTGCCGGTGGCGATCAGTACCGCCCGGGCCCGGATGTCGCCGCTGGTGGTTTCCAGGCGCTTCCATTCGCCCTCGTCGTGGATGGCGGTCACTTCGCCGAGCTCGATCACCGCCCCGAACCGCTCGGCTTGCTTTTGCAGGTTCTGAGCTAGTGTGAGCCCCTCTATACCGTCAGGAAAACCGGGGTAATTATCAATTTTGTCGGTCACGGCCGCCAGGCCGCCGACCACGCCGCGCTCGAACAGCAGTGTGTCGATATCTTCGCGCGTGGTATAGATGGCCGCCGTCAGAGCCGCCGGCCCGGCGCCGATGATCACCACCTCATGTTCGGGAATTTTTTTGTCGTCACTCATAAAATAAACTTCTCTTATTGTATCAGTTCATTATTTACTTACGGTATAACCTTACTTTTCAGGAGCGCAGTGCAAGGAAGCGACGAGGACTGGAGCAAGCCGTACTATACGGGTACGGCGGTGAAGCCCGCAGTTACCGACGCCGCAATGTGCCCTGAAAATAAGGTTTAGTTGAGGGCCGGAGCCAGCTTAGCGAGATTATAGCCCACGACGACCTCTTTAGAGTCGTCGCCCTTGGTTACCACGGTTACCGGTACGGTCATGGCGCCGCTCATTTCCATGGCTTCGGCCTGGCGGTGCGGGTGCTCGTCGATATTTACTTCCTCGTACGTCATGCCTTTGGCGCCCAAATATTTTTTGACCATCTGGCAGTAGGCGCAGGTGTTGCTGGTGAAGACGGTGATGTTTTTGACCATGATTTTCCCCTCTTAATTGTGTTGTTTACGCGACCCGTGAGGCCACCTACGCGGAGCGAAACCGATACAGCCGTTCCTCCCAAAAACGGCCGATTGGTGCCCGCACTTTTACGATTTTTATGTTGCGCCCGTGGCATGCTGTTTTAGCGTGTTTTTGTGGCGCTCAAGCAGATTTCATCTGACTGTGCATCAATTATATATAGCGCTTGTCCTAAAATCAATACGCTACATATTGTGCTTTTTACGCTATTCGTCCACAGCCAGCGCGGCTGGCGGCTAGGATTATTTGCCGCTGTCGACCTTGTGGACGGTGACGTCGAAAACCAGGTCGGCATTGGCCGGGATGCCGGAGCCCGAGGGTGGGCTGGAGCCGTACGCCAAGGCGGCGGGGATCAGCAGGCGGCGCGTACCGCCGACCTTCATGCCGGGAATGCCTTGCGACCAGCCGGCGATCACCTGGCTGAGCGGGAACGTGGCCTGCTGGCCGCTGCCCTGAGTGCTCTGAAAAACGACGCCCGTGCTGGCTACCGCGCCGGTATAATCGACGCTTACGGTATCGCCCGCCTTCACCGTCGCGCCAGTACCCGGCTTAAGGTCGATTTCCTGCAACTGGGCGATGCTCGATACGGGCGTAAAGTTAGAAAGTTTGGTGCCTTTTAATTTGTCCACTGGTTGCTCCTGTTGTGATTGTTGCTGCTCGCTTTGCGAGGCGTCATTATTATTTGAACTGCTTTGGGTCACGAAGTAAATAATCGCCACCGTCGACGAGGTTACCAAAAACAAGACGGCGAAAAAGCCGGCGAAAAAGCGTTCTTTCTTAGATGCCATTAACTGCTGCTCCTCCCAAAATTTTAGACATGTTTACTAAGTTTACCCTGAGCAATCTTTGAAGACAAACCGTCATACCCGTTCGGCGCCGAACTTGGCTTTAGCCGCTTTGGCGACTTCGTCAAGCAATTTGTTGACCTCGGGGTCGGTCAGCGTGCGCTCGTA
>Ga0164242_10000738_pt1 | contig 39399 bp, 31 predicted proteins | sample OricomgcompostMG_FD_108783 | JGI IMG/M metagenome (GOLD analysis project Ga0164242, IMG submission 108783) | Miracle-Growth compost microbial communities from Emeryville, California, USA - Original compost - Miracle growth compost (MG) ... | reverse complement strand
TTCGTGTTCCGGGGCGGGAAGGGGGGCGAAGGGGGGGGCGGGGAGAGGGGGGGGGGGGGGTGGAGGGGGGGGGGGGGGGCGGGAGGGGCAGGCGGGGGCGCGGGAAGGGGAGGCCGGGCGCGGAAGGGCGGGCGCGCTGCTGGAAGGGCGAGGCACAGGGGCGTCGGTAGGGTTGGGGCGTGCCAGACCTCGACCCGAGCCTGCCGATCGACCGGCTCACCGCGGCGATCTGCGACATCGAGTCGGTGTCGGGGAATGAGGGCCCGCTCGCCGATGCGATCGAGGCCGTCCTCCGCGCGGCACCGCATCTCACGGTGGACCGGGACGGCGACGCGATCGTGGCCCGGACGTTCCTCGGCCGCGCGCAGCGCGTCGCGATCGCCGGCCACATCGACACGGTGCCCGTCAACGAGAACCTGCCGACGCGCCGCGAGACGATCGACGGCGCGGACACGCTCGTCGGCCGCGGCACCGTCGACATGAAGGGCGGCGTCGCCGTCATCCTGAAGCTCGCGGTCGAGCTCGTCGCGCCGGCCGTCGACGTCACGTGGATCCTCTACGACCACGAGGAGGTCGAGGCGTCCCTGAACGGACTGGGGCGGCTCGCGCGCAACCGGCCCGAGCTCCTCGAGGCCGACTTCGCGGTGCTCGGGGAGCCGACGGCGGCGGGGATCGAGGGCGGCTGCAACGGCACGCTGCGCGCCCGGCTCCGCTTCCAGGGTCGGCGGGCGCACTCCGCCCGGCCCTGGACCGGCGAGAACGCGATCCACAAGGCCGCCGCGGCGCTCCGGACGCTCGCCGCCTACGCGCCCGAGACGATCACGGTCGAGGGCCTCGCATACCGCGAGTCGCTGAACGCCACCCTGATCTCCGGCGGCGTCGCCGCGAACGTCATCCCGGATCTGGCGGAGGTCGTCGTCAACTACCGCTTCGCGCCGACGCGCAGCGGCGAGGCGGCGTTCGCGCTCGTGCGGCGCCTCTTCCCCGAGGCTGACGAGATCGTCCTCGACGACCTCAGCGAGGGCGCGAGGCCGGGCCTCGACGCGCCGCTCGCGGCGGCGTTCGTCGCCGCGGTCGGCGGGGAGCCCGCGCCGAAGTACGGCTGGACCGACGTCGCGCGGTTCAGCGCGCTCGGCATTCCCGCCGTCAACTACGGTCCCGGGGATCCAGGTCTCGCCCACCGCGACGATGAGGCGGTCCCGGTCGCACAGCTCCTCGCGGTCGAGGCAGGCCTCCGATCCTGGCTCGCCGGTCGGTGAGCGGGTGGAGCGAGACGACGTGACCGAACGCGAGGCCCCTCGTACGGCCGCTTCGTCTCGCTCGCGCTCGCTCGGCGACCGGGATGACCAGCGGCCGGACGCCTTCCTCGCCCGGGTGCGGTCGTGGCCGTGGTGGGTCCACGTCGTGCTGATCTTCGTCGCGAGCCGGATCGTGACGACGGCGATGCTCCTCTTCTTCGCGAGCCACCAGGCGGCGAACGCCTGGACCGGCGCGAGCCCCGACTATCTCGCGTTCTCGCAAGTGTGGGACTCGCACTGGTACTACCTCGTCGCCGTGAACGGCTACCCGAGCGAGCTGCCGATCGACGATGCCCACGTCGGGCAGAACACGTGGGCGTTCCTGCCCGTCTATCCGTGGCTCGTCCAGGGACTCTCGGTCATGACGTCGGCCTCCTATGACGCCATGGCCGTCGTCGTCTCGGTGCTCGCCTCGCTCGGCACCGCGCTCCTCGCATTCAAGCTCTGGCGGGAGGCGGGCTTCGCCGCGGGTCAGGCGCTCGGCGCCGTCGCGCTCCTCTGCGCGAATCCCATCTCGACGGTGTTCCAGGTCGGCTACGCCGAGCCGCTGCAGCTCCTCCTCCTCACGGCGGGACTCCTGCACCTGCAGCGTCGCCGCTACTGGCTCACGATCCCGTTCGTCGTCCTCTCGGCCTTCACGAAGCCCGGTGCCCTCGCATTCGCGCTCGCGGTCGGGCTCCACGTCATCGTGCGCTGGACGGCCGCTTGGCGGGCCTCGTCCCGCCCGGGCGCGAAGGGCGAAGGGCACTCGGTCCGCGCGGCGGACACCGCGTTCCCCCTGCGCGAGCAGTTCGCGGCGATCGTGGCGGCGGCTGCGGCCCTCGTCGCGGGACTCGCCTGGCCGCTCATCGCGGCCGCCGCGACCGGCTCGCTCTCGGCCTATACGGACACCGAGATGTCGTGGCGGACGGGGTACATCGGGCACACGGAGTTCGCGCCGTTCACGGGCTGGATCCTCGCGGCGCAGTGGTGGGCCGAATGGGTGCACCTGCCCGGCTGGGTCGGCGTCGTCGTCCTCGCGCTCATCGTCGCCGCCCTCGTGGCCCTCGCCTTCTCGCCGTGGGCACGGCGACTCGGTCCGACGATCCGGCTGTGGGTCGGCTCGTGGTTCCTCTACCTCTTCGCGGTGTTCTTCCCGCAGTCCTCCACGTGGCGGCTGCTGCTGCCGGCGTATCCGGCGCTCGGCGCCTTCGCCCTGTCGCGCCGATGGGTGCTCTGGGCGGCCATCGCGCTCTCGATCGTCGGCCAGTGGTTCTGGATCGATCAGGAATGGGCGATCGCCGGCTACGACTGGACCCCGCCGTGAGCCGGGCCGCCGCCTAGAGGGTGAAGTCGATGATCCCGCGGATGTTCCGGCCCGCGCGGAGGTCCTCGTAGGCCGAGTTGATGTCGTCGAGGCGATAGCGCGCGGTGACGAGGTCGTCGAGCTTGAGGCGGCCGGCCCGATAGAGGCCGAGTAGGCCGGGGATCGCGTCCCGGGGGGCCTGGCCGCCGTATAACGCGCCCTGGATGCGCTTCTGGCTCATCGCGACGTGGATCGCGTTGAGGGACGGCACGACGCCCGCCTCGTCCTCACGACTCGCCCCGGTGACGACGAGCGTCCCGCCCTTCCGGATCGACACGAGGCCCTGGCCGATGATCTCGTTCGTCACGAGGCTCGGCGTGAGGATCGTGACGTCGGCGCCCTGCCCGTTCGTCGTCGACATGACGAAGCCGAGCGCCGGCTCGAACGCGGCGAAGACGCGAGTCGCACCGAAGACGGGCGCCTGCTCGACGCGCGCCGGGTTCGGGTCGACGACGACGACCTCCCGGGCCCCGGCGAGCGACGCGCCCTGCACCGCGTTCATCCCCACGCCACCGGCGCCGACGACGATGACGACGTCTCCCGGGCGGACCCCGCCGGCCGTCGTGGCCGAGCCCACTCCGGTCTGGACCGCGCAGGCGACGAGGCATGCGCGATCGAGGGGGAGATCGGGCTCGATCCGGATGAGCGAGCGCTCGTCGTAGACCTGGCGCTCCGCGAAGGCGCCGAGCGCGCCGAACGTCGCGATGTCCTGCCCGTCGAGCGTGTGCGCGCGGTAGCCGCCGGAGGGCTGGTCGCCGGTGATGACGTGGGCGCCCCAGTCGCAGAGGTTCCCCATGCCGCGGGCGCACCAGACGCACGTGCCGCAGGCGGCGATGAACGAGGTGAGCACGTGATCGCCGACGGCGAGTCCGCGGACCTCGGCTCCGATCGCCTCGACGACGCCCGCGCCTTCATGGCCCCCGAGGTACGGCTTCGGCGAGCCGGAGTCCCCGGTCGCGAAGTGGTCGTCGGAGTGGCAGAGGCCGACGGCGACCATCCGGACGAGCGCCTCGGTCGGGCCGGGCGCATCGAGCTCGATCTCCTCGACGCTCCATGTGCCGGGGGCTGCGTGGAGTACGGCGGCGCGCGTTCGCATCGGGCTCTCCTTGAGACGACGTCGTCCTGGCGGCCGGCGGGCCGCGCGTCGAGCGTATCGATGCGGTGCGCAGCGGTCGTGGTGCACACTCGACAACGCGGGAGCGCTCAGGTGTGGTTCGTGCAGGGTCGCTGCTCCTCATTCTGTGACGTCGATGCGACTTCCCGATTTTTCCCCTGTACGACGCCCTGAGATAATGGATGGGACGTTTCGACGATTGGAGACCCCATGGCGGCGATGAAGCCGAGGACCGGTGACGGACCGATGGAGGCCGTGAAGGAAGGGCGTCTGATCATCGTGCGCGTTCCGCTCGAGGGCGGCGGCCGGCTCGTCGTCTCGGTGAACGACGCCGAGGCGAAGGAGCTCTACGACGTGCTGGGCTCGGTCGTCAACGCCTGACGGCCGTTCGGCGGCTCTCCGCGCCTGACGCGGCGCCGGACGTTCACCGCTTCGTGAGCAGCAGCAGTCCGTCGCCGACGGGCAGCACGGCGCTGACGACGTCCTGCGATCCCACGGCGCTCCGGAGCAGGTCGCGGAGGTCCTGGGTCGTCTCGTCGCGGGCCGTCGGGTCGGCGACGCGCGCGCCCTGGAGGATGCGCGGGATCGCGACCGTGCCGCCGGGGCGGACGATCCGGAGCGCCTCCACGAGATAGGCGTTGACCGACGACACGTCGGCGTCGACGAGGACGAGGTCGTAGCTCGCGTCGTTGATGCGGGGAAGCACCTCCGCGGCGCGGCCCGCGATGAGGCGGACGCGCGCCGCAGGCGTGCCCGCTCGGAGGATGAGGTCGCGGGCCGTGGCCTGGTGCTCCGGCTCCGTGTCGATCGATGTGAGCTGGGCGGCCGGCGCGCCGCGGAGGAGCCAGAGCGCGCTCACGCCGAGGCCCGTGCCGATCTCGATGATCGTGCTCGCGCGCGCGGCGGCGACGAGCTGCGCGAGCGCGGCGCCCGTCGCGGGCGAGATCGGCTCGATGCCCATCTCGAGCGAGGCGCGCCTCGCGTGCTCGAGCTCCGGCGTCTCCTCGATGAGATCCTCGGCGTACTTCCATGCGGCGTACTGGCGATCGGTCACGGGTCCTCCGGCTTCCGAGTCTAGGTCGGCGGTTCACTCCTCCCCGTTATCCTGTCGCCGTGGGATCGGGCATCACCTTCGACAAGCTCGTGGTGATCGGGATCATCGCGCTGATCCTCATCGGTCCCGACCGCCTCCCGCGCTACGCCGCGCGGCTCGGCGAATGGGCCCGGCAGCTCCGCGACTTCGTGAACGGCGCCCGGGATCGCCTCAAGGAGGAGATGGGCCCCGACTTCGACGACGTCGACTGGAAGCAGCTCGATCCGCGCCAGTACGACCCGCGGCGGATCATCCGCGAGGCGCTCCAGGAGCCGGGCAGCACGACGGTCGCACCGGCGCGCGAGTCGGCGTACGCACAGCGGCAGCGCCTGCTGAAGGAGGGGCGTCCCGCGCCGTTCGACAGCGAGGCGACGTAGTCGGGCGCATCCGCGCGCCTCGATAGGCTCGTCCGGAAGCCGGTGACGACGGGGGATGAACGAGTGGTCGAGTTCCGAGAGCCGCCCGAGTCGATCCTCGACCGGCTGCGCGCGCTGCGAGGCGCGGATGCGCCGACGCACGGCGGGCGGATCCTCTCCTACGTCTACGATCCCGACGACGAGCGGCTCGATGCGCTCGCGGCCGAGGCCATGCGCATCGCGCAGCCCGTCAACTGGCTCGATCCCGTCACGTTCCCCTCGGCGGCCGCCGTCGAGCGGGACCTCCTCGCGTTCGTCCGGGGGCTGCTGCACGGCGACGAGGAGGTCGTCGGCACGCTGACCACGGGCGGGACGGAGAGCTGCCTCCTCGCCGTGAAGACCGCTCGCGACGCGTGGCTCGGCGCCCGAGGGCTGCGCTCGGGCGAGGCGCGGCCGCGGCTCGTCGCGCCGACGACGGCGCACGCCGCATTCCACAAGGCGGCGGAGTACTTCGGCCTCGAGCTCGACCTCGTGCCCGTCGCGGCCGATGGCCGTGTGACGGCGGCGGCGATCGGGGAGCGGCTCGGCGGACCGGATGACGTCGCGATCGTCGTCGTCTCGGCGCCGTCGTATCCGTTCGCCGCGCTCGATCCCGTGGAGGAGGTCGGCGCTCTCACCGCGGCCGCGGGCGTCCCGCTGCATGTCGACGCCTGCGTCGGCGGGCTCGTGCTGCCGTTCTGGCCGGGGCTCCCGGCCTGGGACTTCAGGGTCGTCGGCGTGACCTCGATGAGCGCCGACCTCCACAAGTACGGCTACGCCCCGAAGGGCGTCTCGGTCCTGCTGCAGCGCGGTCGCGACCGGCAGCGCGGCCAGTTCTTCGCGACGACCGGCTGGCCGGGCTATCCGGTCGTGAATCCGACGATCCTCGGCTCCCGCTCGACCGTCGCGGCCGCGGCCGCCTGGGCGATCGTCCAGGCACTCGGACTCGACGGCTATCGCGAGCGGGCGGACGCGGCACGGCGCGCGACCGACGCCGCCCGGGGCGCCGCCGAGGACATCGCCGGGCTGTGCGTCGTCGGCGCGCCCACGGGCCCCATGCTCGCCGTCGCCGCCGACGAGTCGCTGCCGCCGGCGGAGCGCGTCGATCCGCATCGCTGGGCGGATGCGCTCCACCGTCGCGGCTTCGCCGTGCAGCAGCAGCCCGCGATGCGGCAGACGGATGGCAGCACGCTTCCGAGGACGGCGCATCTCACGGTCACGCCGGTCACCGAACGGGTCCTCGCCGAGCTCCTGCCCCTGCTCGGCGAGGCGGCGGACGAGGTGCGAGGCCTCGGCCCCGTCACGGCCGAGCCGCTCCTCGCGGCGCTGCCGCCGATCCAGGGTCCGCTCGACTCGGACACCGCGGCGGCGCTCCTCGCCGCATTCGGCCTCGGCGACGGCGCGCTGCCCGCCGATCAGGCGCCGCTCCTCGCGGCGATCGAGGCGCTGCCGGCCGCGGCCGCCGAGCGCCTCCTGGTCGAGCTGCTCGGCCGGCTCGCCGAGCCGCGCTGAGGTCCTTCTCGCGTCACCGCCCCTCCCTCTCTCCCTCCCTCCCCTCTCCCTCCCTCCCTCTCTCCCCCCCTCCCGCCTCGGATTTCTGCACATCCGATTGCGCAGAAACCGCATTCCTGCACGATCGGATGTGCAGAAATCGGAAGGAGAGGCGCCGCCAGAGGAGGGAATGAGGGAGTGGCGCCGTCGGAGGAGCGAATGAGGGAGGGGCGCTGTCAGAGGAGGGAATGAGGCTGTCAGAGGAGGGAATGAGGGAGGGGCGCCGTCAGAGGAGGGAATGAGGGAGGGGCGCCGTCAGAGGAGGGAACGGGGGAGGGGCGCCGTCAGAGGAGGGAATGAGGGAGGGGCGCCGTCAGAGGAGGGAACGACGGGCGCGCGTCGGCGCCGACGTCGCGATCCGCTCGGCGAGCGCGGTGATCGCGCGGGCGGCGGGATCCGTCGGGGACGACACGACGACGGGGGCGCCGACGTCGCCGCCGGTCCGCAGCGCGACCGAGAGCGGCACCTGCGCGAGGACCTCGACCGCCTGCTCGGGCGTCGAGAGCCGCCGCGCCGTCTCCTCGCCGCCGCCGGAGCCGAAGAGGTCGAGCACCTGCCCGTCCATCGTCACGAGCGGGCCCATGTTCTCGACGACGCCGGCGATTCGCTGGCCGAGGCGTCGCGCGAGCAGGCCGGCGCGGACGGCGACCTCGGCAGCGGCCGGCTGGGGTGTCGTCACGACGACGAACTCGGCGTTCGGCACGAGCTGCCCGAACGAGATCGCGGCATCGCCCGTCCCGGGCGGGAGGTCGACGAGCAGCACGTCGAGGTCGCCGAACCACACGTCCGAGAGGAACTGCTCGATGGTCCGGTGCAGCATCGGCCCCCGCCACGACACCGGCTCGGTGCCCTCTGTGAACATCCCGATCGAGATCGCCGGCAGATCGTATCCCCGGGGCGGCATGACGAGGCCGCCCACGCGGTTCGGTCGTGCGCCCGCGAGGCCGAGGAGCCCCGGGATCGAGAAGCCGTGCACATCGAGGTCCATGACGCCGACCGAGAGGCCCCGTCGGCGCAGGGCGACGGCGAGGTTCGCGGTGATCGTCGACTTGCCGACGCCGCCCTTCCCGGAGCCGATCGCGATCACCCGCGTGAGCGAGTCGGCGCCGAAGCGGTTGCGGCGCGTGCCGCGCACTCGCTCGATGAGCGCCTTGCGCTCGTCCTCATTCATCACCGTCATCGTCACGTCGACGGAGTGAACGTCCGGCAGCTCGAGCGCGGCGGCCCGTGCGTCGCCCTCGATCCGATCCGACATCGGGCAGCCGACGATCGTCAGCGCGAGCTCGATCCGCGCGAGCCCGTCGGACAGCGTCGCCGAGCGGACCATGCCGAGCTCGCCGAGGGTCCGGCGAAGCTCGGGGTCGATGACGCCCCCCACGGCCGCGAGGAGCGCGTCGCTCACTTCGCGGGCTCCTCGTCGCTCTTCTCGAGCTCCGCGAGCAGGCTTCGCAGCTCGGCGCGCAGGAAGTCCTTCGAGGCGAGATCCTCGATCGCGAGGCGGAGCGCGACGATCTCGCGCGCGAGGTACTCGGTGTCCTGAAGGTTCCGCTCGGCGCGCTGGCGGTCCTGCTCCATCGCGACGCGGTCGCGGTCGTCCTGCCGGTTCTGCGCGAGGAGGATGAACGGCGCGGCATACGAGGCCTGCAGTGAGAGGACGAGCGTCAGGGCCGTGAAGCCGATCGATGCCGAGTCGAAGTTCCACCAGCCCTGTTTCTCGGCGATCGCGTTGTAGAGCATCCAGATGACGACGAAGACGGTGAGGCCGAGCACGAACGCCGGCGTGCCCATGCCGCGCGCGATCGCCTCGACGAAGCGGCCGAAGCGGTCCCGGCCACCGGCGGGAGCGAGGCTCGAGCGCATGCCCTTCGGCAGGTCGATCGGCGCGTCCTTGCGACGGAACGCCCGACCCGAGCCGTCAGCGCGAGCCATCGGCCACCCCCTGGTCGACGCGGTCGCTCACCTCGGGATCCTCGTTGCGCCAGTCCTCCGGCAGCAGGTGGTCGAGCACGTCGTCGATCGTCACGATGCCCACGAGCCGGTAGGCGTCGTCGACGACGGGGAGGCTCACGAGGTTGTAGCTCGCGAGGCGGCGGGCGACGTCGGCGAGCGGCGTCGACACGTCGAGCGGCTCGAGACTCGGGTCGATGAGCGCGCCGAGACGCTCGTGCGGGGGGTAGCGGAGCATCCGCTGGAAGTGGACGACTCCGAGGAAGCGGCCCGTCGGCGGCTCGTATGGCGGCAGGGCGACGCAGACGAGTGAGGCCATCGCCGGGGCGAGCTCGTGCCGCCGGATGAGGGCGAGCCCCTCGGCGACGGTCGCATCGGCGGAGACGATGATCGGCTCCGGCGACATGAGACCGCCGGCCGTGTCGAAGTCGTAGGCGAGGAGCGTGCGCACGTCCTCCGCCTCCTCGGGCTCCATGAGGTCGAGCAGCTCCTCCTGCTGCTCCTCGGGGAGGAGCTGGATGAGGTCGGCCGCGTCGTCGGGCTGCATCTCGTCGAGGACCTCGGCGGCACGATCCGGCCCGAGCTTCTCGATGAGCTCGGTCTGGTCCTCCTCCTCCATCTCCTCGATGAGGTCCGCGAGGCGCTCCGGAGGGAGCTGCTTCGCGACCTCGACGAGCCGATCCTCGGGGAGCTCGAGGAGCACGTTGGCCGCGTCGGCGGGGAGCATCTCGTTGATCGACTCGACGAGGTGGTCGGCGGGCTGATCCTCGTCGTCGGCTCCCGCGGCCTCGGCGACATCATGCCAGTCGACGAATGCGGTGGGCCCCTTCGCGAGACCGAGTCCGGCGCCGATCGCCGCGACGCCCGTCCGCGGCTTCCGGATGAAGAGCTGGGTGACCTCCCAGTCGCCCGCGGGGTCCTGGCCGATCGCGACGTCCTCGATCCGGGCCTCGGAGCCGTCGGCCTTGATGTGGACCTTGCGGCCGACGAGCTCGGCGAGGACGCGCAGCTCGTCGGAGCGCTGCTCAAAGCGGCGGAGGTTGATGAGGCCGGTGACGAGGACCTGGCCGGTCGCGATCGACGTGACCCGTCCGATCGAGAGGAACACGCGGCGCTTGCCCGGCACCTCGACGACGAGGCCGACGACCTTGGGGGACGCCTTCGAGCGGCGCACGACGACGACATCGCGCACCTTCCCGACCCGGTCCCCGCTCGGGTCGAACACCGCGCAGCCCGCCAGGCGCGCGGCGAAGACCCGGTTGGTGCTCATGCCCGAAAGCCTAGTTCGCGTGGTTCAATGGCCCCGTGAGCGACCAGCTGCAGAATCCGCGTCTCCGGCTCTCGGTCCCGCGGGGCGAGGCGATCGGGACGTTCGACACCTACCCCGAGGCGCAGGCCCTCGTCGACCACCTCGCGAAGGCGGAGTTCGACGTCTCGAGCGTCTCGATCGTCGGGAACGACCTGAAGACCGTCGAGCGGGTGACCGGCAAGCTCACCTGGGGCCGGGCGGCCCTGAACGGCGCGCTGAACGGCGCATTCACCGGCATCTTCATCATGCTGCTCCTGTCGCTCTTCGACGGGAATGCGATGGCCGACTTCCGCTTCTACGCCGCCGGCGTGCTCATCTGCATCGGACTCGGCCTCGTCTTCGGCCTTCTGTCGTATGCGATCCAGCGCCGCCGCCGCGACTTCACCTCCACGCAGCAGGTCCTCGCCTCGAGCTACCAGGTCATCGTCCCGGATCAGTTCGCGGAGGCGGCGAAGCAGGCGGCGGCGAAGGTCCTCCCGTAGCCGGAAGCGGTCCCGAAGCCGCAAGCGCCAGTCGACCACCGGCGGCGGTCGACTGGCGCTCGAAGGGGATCAGCGGCGCCCGGCCTTCCGCCGGAAGAGCCATGCGCCCCACACCGCGGCGACGAGGACGATGCCCGCGCACCACACGGACGACCACAGCACGTCCCAGCCGTCAAGCGGCATGCCGAGGAGGAGCGCGCGGATCGCGTCGATGATCGGCGTGACCGGCAGGTGCTCCGCGACGGGCTGGAGCCAGGCGGGCATCGTGTCGATCGGGACGAACGCGCTCGACAGGTACGGCAGGAAGAGCAGGACGAAGCCGTAGCCGCTCGCCGCGCCAGGGCTCGCCGCGGCCAGACCGATCGTCGCGAACAGGGCGGTGATCGCGAGGATGTACCCCGTCACGAGTGCGAGTGCGAGGAGCCAGTCGGGGAGGGCGGCGGACGGCCGGAAGCCGACTGCGAGGCCGACGAGCAGGACGACGACGGTCGCGACCAGGTTCCGGGCGAGGCTCGCCACGATGTGCCCCGTGAGGCTCGCGCCCGCTCGGATCGGCATCGTCCGGAAGCGGTCGATGATGCCCCGCGTCATATCGGTGTTCACGCTCACCGCGGTGCTCGAGGCGCCGAAGCCCGCGCACGTGAGGATGATGCCCGGCACGACGTAGTCGACGTAGTGGCCGCTCGGGTCCATCGCGCCGCCGAAGACGAACGTGAACATGAGCATGAGCATCACCGGCAGCGCGACGGCCATGACGAGGCCCTCGACGTCCCGGAGCGAGTGGCGGAGGCTTCGCGCGACGAACACGGCCTCCTCGGTGAACGGCCGGAGCCGGGGTCGAGCGGCGAGCGCGACGGTCATCGACGGCCTCCCTCGGTGAGCGCGAGATCGGCGGACTCGTCGTCCGCGGTGAGGGCGAGGAACACGTCGTCGAGCGTCGCGTCCGCGCCATGGCGGGCCTTGAGCGCAGCAGGCGTCCCCTCGGCGACGAGTGAGCCCTGGTGGAGAAGGGCGATCCGGTCCGCGAGCTGGTCGGCCTCCTCGAGGTACTGGGTGGTGAGGAGCACCGTCGTGCCGTCGGCGGCGAGCTCACGGATCGCCGCCCACAGCTCGTTCCGGCTCCTCGGGTCGAGGCCGGTCGTCGGCTCGTCGAGGATGATGACGGGCGCGGGGAAGACGAGGCTGAGCGCGAGATCGAGCCGTCGCCGCATGCCGCCCGAGTAGGTCGCGACGCGACGCCGGGCCGCGTCGGCGAGGTCGAAGCGCTCGATGAGCTCGGCGGTCCGTCGCCGACCCGCACCCGCACCGAGGCCGCTGAGCCGGGCGAGCATTCGCAGGTTCTCCTCGCCCGTCAGCAGCTCGTCGACGGCCGCCGACTGGCCGGTCAGGCTGATGCGTCGGCGCACCTCCTGCGGCTCGGCGACGACGTCGAAGCCCGCGACCCGCGCCTCCCCGGCGTCGGGACGCGTGAGCGTCGCGATGATGCTGATCGTCGTGGTCTTGCCGGCCCCGTTCGGCCCCAGGAGGGCGAACACGCTGCCGGCGGCGACGTCGAGGTCGAGGCCCTCGAGCACGCGAACACCGCGGAACGATTTCCTCACCCCGCGAAGCCGGATCATCTCGTTCATGAATTCCCCTTCGAAGTATCGGTCATAAACTGTTTATATCATATCGTATAGAGCGTACACAGTGGATGCTGTACTCAGTTCGCTACGATGAGTCGGTGAGCGAATCCGGCGATCTGCAGATCCCGCATGGGATCGCCCTTGCATGGGGTGTCGCGGCGAACCCCCAGCGCGGCCCGAAGCGCGAGATGAGCGTCGAGCGCATCGTCGACGCCGCGATCGAGATCGCGGATGAGGGCGGGCTCGCCGCCGTCTCGATGTCCGCCGTCGCCGGCCGCCTGGGGTTCACGCCGATGTCGCTCTACCGCTATGTCACGGCGAAGGATGATCTCGTCCTGCTCATGGTCGAGCAGGCGACGGGCGTCCCGCCCGAGGCGGTCGCCGAGGCCGATGGCTGGCGCAATGGGCTCATCGCCTTCGCCGCGGGCAACGCGCAGGTGTTCGCCGACCACCCGTGGGTGCTCGACGTCCCGATCGAGGGCACGCCCATGACGCCGAACTCCATGGCATGGCTCGACAGCGCCCTGCTCGCCATGCGCGGCACGCCGCTCGACTACGAGGAGAAGGTGGCGGCCACGCTCGCCGTCATGGCGCAGGTCCGCTTCGAGGGCACGGCCACCCGCGGCAGCCGGTCGGCCGCGGCCGCAGCGGGGGCCGACCCGCGGGCGCTCGACGCGCGGGCCGGCGCCATGCTCGAGCACCTGATCTCGCCGGACGCGTTCCCGGAGGTGCATGCGGCGATGCTCGCCGGGGTGTTCCGCCCGGGCGAGCCGAATCCGTTCGCCTTCGGACTCGACCGGGTGCTCGACGGCATCGGCGCCTACATCGCGGCGAAGCCGGCGATGCCGGAACGCCCCGCCGAGGATGCGCCGCCCGATGAGCGCGTCGTCCGCGACCCGAAGGTCCGGGAGGCCCGGCATGCGCGGCGCGAGACCGAGAAGCAGCTTCGCGAGGCGCGGAAGCGCGAGCGCGAGGCGATCAGGATCGCGCGAGAGCGCATCGGACGCGGCTGAGCCCGCGCCGTCGCTGCCGAGCCCGCGCCGTTCCCGACCGGGCCGGGCCCCTCAGACGGCCGCGCCCATTCCCTCGATCCAGCGCTCGACCTCGTCGGCGGTCCGCGGGATGCCGGCGGAGAGGCGCTCGGCGCCGTTCGCCGTGACGAGGACGTCGTCCTCGATGCGCACGCCGATGCCGCGGAACTCCTCCGGGACCGTCAGGTCGTCGGGCTGGAAGTAGAGGCCCGGCTCGATCGTGAAGACCATGCCCTCCTCGACCGTGCCGTCCGCGTAGAACTCGCGCCGGGCCGCCGCGCAGTCGTGCACGTCGAGGCCGAGGTGGTGGGAGGTCCCGTGCACCATGTATCGCCGGTAGTGCTGACCGGATGCGAGCGACTCCTCCGCGGATACCGGCAGGAAGCCCCACTCGGCCGTCTTCGCCGCGATGACCCGCATCGCCTCCGCGTGCACCTCCCGGAAGACGATGCCCGGTCGCACGATCGCGAAGGCCGCGTCCGCCGCCTCCCGCACCGCCTCGTAGACCTTCCGCTGCACCTCGGTGAATCGGCCGCTCACCGGCAGCGTCCGCGTGATGTCGGCCGTGTAGCAGCTGTCGAGCTCGATCCCGGCGTCGATGAGGATGAGGTCGCCGGGGACGACGGCGCCGTCGTTCCGCGTCCAATGCAGGATGCAGGCGTGCGGGCCGGAAGCCGCGATGGTGTCGTAGCCCACCGCATTCCCGTCCATGCGCGCCCGGCGATTGAACGTCCCCTCGACGACGCGCTCGCCGCGCGGGTGCGCGATGACCTGCGGCAGGTCGGCGATGACGTCGTCGAAGCCGATCTTCGTCGCGGCCACGGCGGCGCGCAGCTCGGCGATCTCATAGGCGTCCTTCACGAGCCGGAGCTCCGACAGATCGCGCGCGAGCGCGGCGTCGGCCTCCTCGGCCGCGGCGAGGTCGGACAGGCTCGCCTCGACGGCGTCGCTCGCGCCGACGCCCTCGTCGCCGGCGAACTGATCGAGCCGGATGCGCGTCGACGCCACCTGGCGCGAGGCGTCGATGCGGGCCGTGAGGGCCCGATCGGCGTCGCGGACGACGGCGCTCGGGGTCGCCCAGTCGAGCGCCTCGAAGCCGGCGGCGAGGAACGTCCGGAGCGAGCCCGTCGCGAGGCCGAGCTCCGCCGCGACGTCGTCGAGCGTCGGCCGCGGCCCGACCCAGAACTCGCCGATCTCGGGGTTCGCATAGAACTCGTCGGAATCGCGGCCGGCGGCCTCGCGGAGGTAGAGCGTCGCGTCGTGGCCGTCCGCGGTCGGCTCCAGGACGAGGATCGAGCCGGGGACCGTGTCGCTGCCCCAGCCGGTGAGCCATGCGAACGCGCTGTGCGCGCGGTAGGCGTAGTCGGTGTCGTTCGAGCGGACGCGGGCGGGTCCCGCCGGGATGACGAGGCGGCGGCCGGCGTGCAGCGCCGAGAGGCGGTCGCGGCGCGCGGCTGCGGAGGGGGCGACCTCGCGCGGCTCCGGGGCGAGGTGCGGGTGCTCCGCCCAGCTCGATCGGATGTACGTCGCGAACGCGCCGTCCTTCGGCAGGGTCGAGCGGTTCTCCGTGGCGCGCGGCGTCTCCGGACGCTCCGCCGACTCCTGGGGCACCTCGTTCATCCCGACATTCTCACCCGGTGAGGCTGGATGAATGAGGGAGCGCGTCAGCCGTTCGCCTTCAGTCGCGCGAGGATCGGCCGGTGATCGCTGCCCGATCCGTCGCGCGATCCGATGACGCGGTACCCCGTCACCGTCCAGCCGGTCGAGTGGAGCACATGGTCGATCGGGGCCCCGAGCAGCGACGGGACCGAGGTCGGCCACGTCCCCTGCCCGCCCTGCCCGCCCGCTTCCGCGGAGTCGAGGCAGGCGCCGAGCCGCGCCTTCGGGACGCCGGCGTCGACGAGGTGCGACCAGTGGTCGACGGTCGAGTTGAAGTCGCCGGACATGATGACGTCGTCGCCGGCCCGGCAGGCGGAGGCGAGCCAGCGGAGGTCGGAGCGCCAGGTCGGCAGGTCGGTCGGGGCGACGGCGTGGACGGCGACGATCGTCGGGCCCTCGCCGTTCGCGGGCACCGCGACGACCGAGGGGAGCTGGCCCGTCGTCGTCTGCTCGGTGTTCGCCTCATAGGCCCCGAGCCGTTTCGAGATGAGGAGCGAGGTGGAGCGCGCAGGCGAGATGTGGTCGTACGCGGCGGTGTAGAGCTGCCATTCGGCTCCGTCGGCCGCGAGGAGGTCGCGGACCTGCGCGGCGTACTTCTCGGTCGTCTCGGGCAGGGTGACGACGTCGGCCTGCGTGTCCTCGACGAGCCCCTTGAGCTCGGACGCGGGCATCGCGCCGCCCTCCGTGTTCCAGGAGAGGATCGTGATCGTGTCGTGGTCGGCCTCGGCGAGCGGGCCGGGGACGAGCCCGCGGGAGCCGAGCGCGATGCCCTCGAGCGCGACGAAGGCGACGAGCACGAGGGCGATCGGGGCGAGGAGGCGGCGCAGCCGCCGACCGAGGAATGCGAGGATCACGACCACGATCCCGACGACGATCGCACCCGCCGCGGCGGCCCCGCGGAGCGCGAGGACCTGTGCGATGCCGTCGGTCTGCTCGAGGCCGAGGAGCTGCGGCCAGCCGACGAGGAGGCTCGCGACGGCGACGGCGAGCACGATGAGGGCACCGAGGATCCGACCGAACATGGCCGGGCGAGACTAGCCGACCAGCCTGGCCGAACGGGGGCGCAGCGCCGCCCGCTGTCGCACAGCCGAGGCGGCTCGAGCTGAACGCGTCGGTGAACCGGAGATCTTCCGAAGGAGGTCCGCGTGCTCGCCGAACGAGTCGGCGAGGTCCTGGGTATTCGCGACGACAAGAAAAGTTGACGGATTGACAAGGCGGATTGTCACGCCGCAGAGGAGAAGGTCCTTCCGCTCGCGGAGTCGCCCGCCCACCGCATTCAGCGCTGTCACGCGTCGCCGACGAGAATGGTCGGATGTCCGTGATGATGCCGTCGTCGTCGGGGCGGCCGATCGACCTCCACACGCACAGCATCGTGTCGGACGGGACGGAGACGCCTGCGGAGGTCGTCGCGGCGGCGATCGAGGCCGGCCTCGGCACGGTCGCACTGACCGATCACGACTCCACGGCCGGCTGGGTCGAAGCGCTCGACGCGGCCCGCGGGACCGGGCTCACTGTCATTCCCGGGATCGAGCTCTCCACGCAGCTCGAGTACGCGAGCGTGCACGTGCTGGGGTACCTCGTCGACCCCGACGACCCCGACCTCGTCGCCGAGATGGCCCGGATCCGCGAGGAGCGATTCGGGCGGGCGGAGTCGATGGTCGGCCGGATCGGGCGCGACTACCCGCTCACATGGGAGGACGTCGTCGCGGAGACGACGCCTGGGGCCACGCTCGGCCGCCCGCACATCGCCGACGCGCTCATCCGGAAGGGCATCGTGGCGAGCCGGGAGGAGGCGTTCGGCGGCATCCTCAACTGGCGCGGCGGCTACTACCAGCCGCACAAGGCCCCGCTCCCGGTCACCGGCGTCGAGCTCATCGTCGGCGCGGGCGGTGTTCCCGTCATCGCGCATCCGGGCGCGCGGGGGCCGTCGACGCTGTTCGACGACGCGAAGATCCGCCAGCTCGTGCGCGCAGGGCTCGCCGGCCTCGAGCTGGACCACCGCGACAACGCCCCCGATCGCCTCCCCAAGTGGCGCGCCTGGGCGGCGGAGCACGACCTCATCGTGACCGGCTCGTCGGACTATCACGGCACCGGCAAGCCCAATCGGCTCGGCGAGCACACGACCGCGCCCGACCAGCTCGCGCGCATCCTCGAGCGGGCGCGTCGGTAGGCTCGCCGAGCCTCTCGCCGATGCCCGCCCCACGCCCCACGATGAGGTGACGATTTCGGGCCGTACCGCGTCCTGATCAACGTCGAAAACGTCACCTCAACGCGATGGACGCGAGGGAGGGTGCAGTCAAGGCCGTCGATCGGTGCCGAGCGGGGCGGTTCGGCGGAGCGGGTTAGGCGCTGCCGGCTACTCGGCGGGAGCGACCTGGGCGGCGTCCGCCGCGCCCGAGTCCGCCCCGGCCCCGCCTGAGCCGCGGCGTCGGCGTCGACGGCGCTTCTTGGCGGCGCCGTCGACCACGGCCTGCGACTCGGTCTTCGGCTCGTGCGCGGGCTTGTCGGCCCGGCCGTCGTGGCCGTGGACCTCGCCCGCGGGCTTCGCGCCGCGCTGCGAGCCCGACCCGCTGCCGCCGCGGCTGCGCTGGCGGTCGCGGCCCCCTCGTTCACTCCGCTCGGCCGCCACGGCGGGCACGTGCGCGCCCGGCAGCCGGCCCTTCGTCCCCTCCGGGATACCGAGGTCCTCGTAGAGGTGCGGCGACGAGGAGTAGGTCTCGACCGGCTCGGGGATGCCCATTTCGAGCGCCTTGTCGATGAGCTTCCACTTGTGCAGGTCGTCCCAGTCGACGAACGTGACGGCGATGCCCGTCTTGCCGGCACGGCCGGTGCGGCCGGCGCGGTGCAGGTAGGCGTCGTGGTCGTCGGGGACCGTGTGGTTGATGACGTGGGTCACGTCGAGGACGTCGATGCCGCGGGCCGCGACGTCCGTCGCGATGAGGATCTCCTTCTTGCCCGCGCGGAACGACGCCATCGACTTCTCGCGCGCCTCCTGCGACATGTCGCCGTGCACGGCCGCCGCGGGGAAGCCGCGGTCGGAGAGCTCCTCGACGAGCCGCGCGGCGGCGCGCTTCGTCCGCGTGAAGATGACCGTCTTCCCACGGCCCTCCGCCTGCAGGATGCGGCCGATCACCTCGTCCTTGTCGAGCGAATGCGCGCGGTAGACGATGTGCTTGATGTTCGCCTGGGTGAGGCCCTCGTCCGGGTCGTTCGCCCGGATGTGGATGGGGCGCGTCATGAAGCGGCGCGCGAGCGCGATGATCGGCCCGGGCATCGTCGCCGAGAACAGCATCGTGTGCCGCACCTCGGGCACGCGGGAGAAGATCTTCTCGATGTCCGGCAGGAAGCCGAGGTCGAGCATCTTGTCGGCCTCGTCGAGCACCATCTCCTGCACCTCGGCGAGCGAGATGAGGCGCTGCTGCGCGAGGTCGAGGAGGCGGCCCGGCGTCGCGACGACGACCTGCGCGCCGTCCTTCAGCGCCTCGACCTGGCCCTCGTACGCCTTGCCGCCGTAGATCGCGACGACCTTCGTCGGGCGGTTGCTCGCGGCCAGCTCCAGGTCCTCGGCCACCTGGATGCACAGCTCGCGCGTCGGGACGACGACCACGGCCTTGACGCCGGGCGCCGGCTCCTTGCCGATGCGCTGCAGGATCGGGATGCCGAAGCCGAGGGTCTTGCCCGTGCCGGTCTTCGCCTGGCCGATGATGTCCTGGCCCTCGAGGCCGAGCGGGATGGTCTGCGCCTGGATGGGGAAGGGCTCGATGATGCCCTTCGACGCGAGTGCGTCGATGATGTCCTGGTCGATATCGAGTTCTGCGAACGTCACGAGTATTCGGTGCCTGTCGGTGCGGGCTCGGCGGCACTCGCCGATCCTCGGACGGATCGCGGCGCAGCCGGCCGGATGGAGATGCGCCCGTCACATGTCACCTGGGCGCCTGCCCGCCTCCAGTGGGCGAGCGCATCGATTCTACCAGCGCTCGCCCGCGGGGCGGCGGCGGTCCGCGAAGCCGCGCGGTCGGGCCCGAGTCCGGCTGGACGTTCGCCCGCCCATGCCGGGGGAGGCATGCGCCTCACCTAGGCTTGGGCACCGTGGTCGACTGGTTCTGGCGCAAGCGGCGGAAGGCGCCGGCCTTCCGACTCCGCTCCCGCGAGGAGACGCAGCCTGCGGCTCGCATCGACCTCGCCGAGTTCGCGCCGCAGCCCGTCGAGTACCTCGCCCGCGCCGCATATGTCGAGCTGAGCCACTTCGAGGACCTCTCGCGCGCCGTCGCGATCGCGCCGTCGATCGTCGCGAAGGAGATGCTCGCCGGCGCGGCGGGCGCCGCCGTCGACCGGCATCGGGCGCTCGTCGCGCTCCTCGAGGCGCGGGTCGACGACGTGGGCGTCGAGATGGACCGGTATCGCGGCGTCGTGGACCGCTTCCAGCGCCTCACGCAGGGTCAGGACTGGTACGAGGCGACGCTCACCTGCTACCTCGCCGGCGGCTTCCTCGGCGATCTCTTCCTCGCGCTCGCCGATGCGCTGCCGCGGGAGCTCGCGCCGGCCGCGAGGGAGATCTTCGCGACGAATGCGGACGAGACGTTCGTCGCCCTCTTCACCGCCGCGATGGCCGACAATCCGCGCCTGCCCTCCCGCCTCGCCCTCTGGGGCCGCCGAATTCTCGGCGACGCGCTGCTCGTCGCGCGCGACGTGCTCTCGCTGAACGCGGCGCAGGCGAATGCGGCCGAGGAGGCGCGGGTCGAGCCGGCGTTCAGCGAGCTGGTCGCCCAGCACACGCGACGGATGGATGCGCTGGGCCTCAGCGCTTGAGACCGGTCCGGCGAGTCGCTACGCCCGCCGGAGCCGCTCGAAGCGGGCCGCGTCCTCGTTCTGCCGCATGATGGGCGCGAGGATCGCGGTGAGGAGCGCGGCGACGCCGGCGGCACCGAGGCTGATCACCCAGATCCACGTCCCGTCGAACGTGAATCCGAGCCACACGAGCGGCGTCCACACCCCGCCGGCGACGATCGCGCCGATGAGCGGGACGAGGAGCAGGCCGTGGGTGTGCCGCCCCGGCACGACGAAGCGGATCACGGCGCCCATGCCGGCGCCGATCACGATCGCGAAGAGGATCTCCATGGGCTCAGGCGACGAAGCCGACGCGCCGCTCCGATTCGCTGCCGATCTCGACGTAGGCGATCCCGGCGACGGGGACGACGTAGCGCTTCCCCTTGTCGTCGGTGAGCGCGAGCGTCGGCGTGCTGCCGGTGAGCGCGGCGCTGACGGCCGCCTCGATCTCGGCCGCGGACTGCGAGGACTCGAGCGCGATCTCGCGCGCGACGTTGACGATGCCGATCCGGACTTCCACGGCTTCAGCGTAGCCGGGCCTGGGGAGGGAATGGGGGCGTCCGCTCAACGCGAAATCGCGCCCGGGCAGGACCGCCCGATGTCGGTGGCGGTCGATAGCGTGAACGCATGACCCCGCCGCTCGACCCCGGCCAGCGCCGCGTCGTCGAGCTGCCCGATGACGCCGATGCGATCGTCCTCGGCGGGACCGGGACGGGGAAGACGACCGTGGCCGTCGAGACGGTGGCGGACCGCGTGCTCGAGCGCGGCTGGGAGCCCGGATCGGTGCTCGCCATCGCCGCCTCGCGGCGGTCCGCGGCGCTGCTGCGCGATCGGATCGCGGCCCGGCTCGGCGTGCCGACGCCGGGGCCGATGGCGCGGACGCCCGCGTCGCTCGCGCATTCCATCGTCGCCGCGGATGCGGTCCGGCGGGACGCGCCGCCGCCGGTGTACGTGAGCGGGGCGGATCACGATCGGCTCATCGCCGCGATCGTCGACGAGGAGATCGCCGAGGACGCCGACGAGTACTGGGGGCGCGCCGGGCTGGGACGGGACGTGCGCGGGCTCGCCGCGTTCCGGGGCGAGGTGCGCGATCTCATCGCACGCGCAGCGGAGCGCGGCATCGGGGCGCGCCGGCTCGCGGCGCTCGGGGAGGAGCGCGGCCGACCGGAGTGGAGCGTCGTCGCGGCGTTCATCCCGAAGCTCGCGGCGCGGCTCGAGGACGAGCATCAGGGGTTCACGCCCCTCGACTCCGGCTACGTCCTCCGGGAGGCCGCCGACCTCGTGCTCGCGGACGCCGCCGACATCCCGGCCCTGCGGCTCGTCGTGGTCGATGATGCGCAGGAGCTCGTGCTCGGCGCGCAGCGACTGCTCGCGGCCTTCGCCGGCCGCGGTACGCGGATCATCGCGATCGGCGATCCGGATCTCGCGACGCTCACCTTCCGCGGCGCGATGCCGGCGGGATTCGCCGCCCCGGATGGGCTGTGGGCCGGGGTCGGGCGCGAGCCGGGGCGTCTCGCGCTCACGACCGCCTGGCGCCACGGCGCGAAGGTCCGTGCGGCGGTCGGGCGCGTGCTGAGCGGCATGGCGGAGCCGGTGAACGGCGTCCCCGGTCGCCGGCAGGTCGTCGCCCCGGATCCCGATGGATCCGTCGAGGCGGTGCTGGTGCCCGGGTCGCATGAGCAGGCGGCGTACGTCGCGCGGCGGCTGCGGGAGCGGCATGCCCGGGACGGCGTGCCGTTCGCGTCGATGGCGGTCGTGAGCCGGACAGCGGGTTCGGCCGCGCGTCTCGCCCATGAGCTCCGCGGAATGCACGTGCCGACGGAGGCCGGCGGGGAGACGACGCGGGGCCGCTCCGACTATGCGACGCGCGGACTGCTGCTCACCGTCGCGGTCGCGGCGGGCGTCGTCGAGCTCGACGCCGACGTCGCCGAGGAGCTCCTCGCCTCCTGCCTGGGGCGCCTCGACCCCGTCGGGCTGCGCCGCCTCCGGATGGGGCTCCGCACCGAGGCGCTGAAGGTCGGCCGCGACGAATCGGGCCGGGACCTCCTCGTCGAGGCGATGCGCCTGCCGGCGGCGTTCGACGTGCTCGACTTCGGGCCCTCCCGGGTCGCGCGGCGCGTCGCCGAGACCGTGGGCGCCGTCCGGGCGCGGCTCGCCGACGCCGCCTCCATCGAGGAGGCGCTCTGGGAGGCCTGGTCGCGCTCCGGGCTCGCGAAGGAGTGGGGGGACGCGGCGAGAGGCGCCGGCATCGACGCCGACCTCGCGAACGAGCAGCTCGACGAGGTCCTCGCCCTCTTCGACGCCGCGAAGCGATTCGTCGAGCGGACGCCGGAGGCGCGCGTCGAGACGTTCCTGAGCCGGCGGCTCGGCGCCCGGCTCGTCGACGACTCGCTCGTCCGCCGCGCAGTCGGGGACGCGGTCGTCGTCGGGACGCCGTCGAGCCTGCTCGGGCGGGAGTTCGACACCGTCGTCGTCATCGACCTCGAGGAGGGCGTCTGGCCGAATCTGCGCCCGCGCGGCTCGCTTCTCCGCGTCGGCGAGCTGGCCGAGGGCGCCCCTCCGCCGGTCACGGCTACCGAGCGGCGGAAGGAGGTGCTCGACGACGAGCTCCGGATGCTCGCCGCCGCGGTCGGCAAGGCGGCCCGTCGCGTGATCGCCGTCGGGATCCGGAGCGGCGACACGTCGCCGTCGCCGCTGCTGCGCCGGATCGCCCCGAGACTCGAGCAGGTCGACGAGGCCACGGGCGAGACGCGCATCGAGCCGGTCGTCGACGAGGTCGATCCCGATCGGCTCGAGCCGCTCACGCTCCGCGGACTCACCGCGAGGCTGCGCCGGGAGCTCACGCGCTCCGTCGGCGAGGACGGCGAGCGGGCCCCGAGCCGCCCCGCCGCGGCGGGCCTCGCCCGACTGGCCTCCGCGGGCGTGCCCGGCGCACACCCGGCGGCCTGGTACGGCCTGCTCGACGTGACGACGTCCGCGCCGCTCAAGGAGCCCGAGGAGGACGTCCACGTCTCGCCCTCGAAGCTGGGGGCGTTCGAGACCTGCCAGCTGCACTGGGTCATCGAGCACCTCGGCGGCGGATCCGGCAGTTTCGCCGCGAGCGTCGGGACGATCGTCCATGCCGTCGCGGAGCACATCGAGGACGAGACGGTCGACGAGATCCTGCCGGGGATCGAGCACGCGCTCGCGGCGCTGCCATACGAGAGCGAATGGGAGGCCGCGGCCGATCGGGTCCGCGCCGCCGAGTACGCGGCCCGCCTCGTGGCCTACCAGCGGCAGCTCCGCGCGGACGGCGGCGTCACCGCGGGGCGGGAAGTGCCCTTCGAGGTGCGGATCGGTCGCGCCGTGCTGAAGGGCAAGGTGGACCGTGTCGAGCGGATGGGCGACGGCTCGGCCGTCGTCGTCGACTTCAAGACCGGCAAGGAGTCGTCGTACACGAGCGACGGCTCGGTCGCCGGCCACCCGCAGCTCGCCGCCTATCAGGTCGCGCTCGAGGCGGGCGCGCTCTTGGGCGGGCTCGAGGGCTTCACCGCCGCGATCGAGAACGGCGGCGCGAGGCTCGTCGTCCTGGGCCGCGAGCCGAAGAAGTCGTCGGGCGGCGTCGACGCACCGCGGCAGGCCCCGCTCGCCGCGGAGGAGGTCGCCGGCTGGCACGAGCGCATCCTGCGCGCAGCCGATGGGATGGCGGGCGCCACCTTCGTCGCGAGCATCGCATCGCACTGCACCGACAAGTACTCGTACGGCCCCTGCTCGATCCACATCGTCGAGGCGGTGAGCGAGTGAACGTCCCGCTCACGATCGAGGCCTTCGCCGCCCGGCTCGGGCTCGACTACATCCCCGGCGAGCAGCAGCGCTCGATCATCACGGCACCCGCCGACCGGCCGGCGCTCGTCGTCGCGGGGGCCGGTGCCGGCAAGACGGAGACGATGTCGCTGCGTGCCGCATGGCTCGTCGCAGGCGGCGTGCCGGCGAACGAGATCCTCGGCCTGACGTTCACGCGGAAGGCCGCCGGGGAGCTCGCCGACCGCATGCGACGCTTCGTCGACCGCGTCCGTCCCCGAGACGCCGCCGCCGGGGGCGATCTCGACGACGTCGATCTGCCGGTCGTCGCGACCTACAACTCATGGGCGTCCGCGGTGTACCGCGAGCATGCGCTGGCCATCGGACGGGAGCCCGATGCCGAGGTCATCGGCAATGCGGCTGCCTGGCGGCTCGCCCGGCGCGTCGTGACGACGTGCGGCGGGCAGGACCTCATCCGGCTCGGCAAGCGCGCCGGGCAGCTCGCGAGCACCGTCGTCGCACTCAGCAACGCGATCACCGACAACCTCGCGGAGCCCGCCGAGGTGCTCGCGACGGCCCAGGCGTTCACCGCCCATCTCGCATCGCTGCCTCCGGGCGGCAAGGGCGCCTACGCGGACGTCGACAAGCACGTCGACGCCGTCGGCGCGCTCCCGCTCCTGCTCCCGCTCGTCGAGCGGTACCGCGAGGAGAAGCGGCGGCGCGGGCTCATCGAGTTCAGCGATCAGGTCGCGGCCGCCGTCGAGATCTGCGCGCGTCTGCCCGAGGTCGCCGCCGAGCTCCGCGAGCGGCACCGGCACGTCATCCTCGACGAGTACCAGGACACCTCCGTCGTCCAGACGCGGCTGCTCGCGACGGTGTTCGGGGGCGGCGATGTCATGGCCGTCGGCGATCCGAACCAGTCGATCTACGGGTGGCGCGGCGCGAGCGCGGCCAACCTCGCCGATTTCGGACGGGCCTTCGGCGGGGCCGGGCGCTACGACCTGTCCGTATCGCGACGCAACCCGCCCGACGTGCTCCGCGCGGCGAACCGCCTCGTCGCGCCGCTCGCCGACGTCGCGCCGATCGCCGTCCTCGAGCTGCAGCCCCGGGAGGACGCCGTCGAGGGCGCCTTCGACGTCGACTACCTGGAAACGGTCGACGAGGAGGCGCGCGCCGTCGCGGCGTGGATGAAGACGCGCATCGACGGGATGGCGCAGCCGCCGACCGCGGCCATCATCTTCCGCGCCCGCCGCCACATGGCCCGCTTCCAGCGGGCGCTGCGCGACGCCGGGGTGCGCTCCCACATCCTCGGCGGCGGCGGCCTCCTCTCGACGCCGGAGGTGACGGACCTCGTCGCGGCGCTCCGCGTCCTCATCGACCCCGAGGCGGGTTCGGATCTCATCCGGCTCCTTGCCGGCGCGCGCTGGCGGGTCGGACTGCGGGACCTCGCCGAGCTCCAGCGCACTGCACGGTGGCTCGCGGACCGCGATCACGCCCAGCAGCAGCTCGGCGAGGATGTCGCGAGGCGACTCAAGGAGTCCGGGGTGCCGTCCGAGGCGAGCTCGATCGTGGATGCGCTCGACTTCGTCGTCGATGCGCCGGAGGGGCACGTCGCCGTCCGGGCGTTCACCGAGCACGGCCTCGAGCGTCTCCGGGCCGCGGGCGGGGAGCTCCGTCGGCTGCGGCGCAGGATCGGCCTGCCGCTCCCCGACCTCGTCCGGCAGGTGGAGGAGTCTCTGCGGCTCGACATCGAGGCCACCGCGAACGAGACCCGGTGGGGCGGGCTCGCGAACCTCAGGGCCTTCCGGCAGCAGGTCGAGGGCTTCACCCGGATCGACGACGACGCGACGCTGTCGACGCTGCTCGACTGGATCGACCGCGTCCTCGAGGACGACCGCGAGTTCGCGGTGGAGGATGCCCCGCGCGAGCCCGGCGTCGTGCAGCTCATCACGATCCACGGCGCGAAAGGGCTCGAGTGGGATGCGGTGGCACTGCCGAGGCTCGTCTACGACGAGATGCCGGACGAGCCGGCCGTGAGCGGCTGGATGAAGCTCGGCGAGCTCCCGGCGGAGCAGCGCGGAGACCGCGCCCAGATCCCGCAGCTCGATTGGCGCGACACCACCACGCGGGTCGAGTACCTGAAGGCCGTCGACGCCTACAAGGAGGCGCTGCGCGACGAGCATCGCGCCGAGTACCGGCGGCTCGTGTACGTCGCGATCACCCGTACCCGTCGCGACCTGCTGCTGAGCGGCTCGTGGTGGGCCGGGCAGACGAAGCCGCGCGAGCCGAGCGTGTACCTCCGCGAGCTCGCGGCCGCCGGAATGATCGGCGAGCTCCCGGCAGCGCCCGCGGACGAGATCGACCCGCGGCCCGCCGAGGATGGGAACGAGGACTGGCCGCGCGACCCGCTCGGGTCGCGCCGGCGCCGGGTCGAGGCCGCGCGCGACGCCGTCGAGGCGGCCCTCGCCGACGACGAGGCGGCGCTCGAGACGGCGATCGTCGAGGGCGATTGGGCGGACGACCTCGCGCTGCTCCTGGCGGAGCAGGCGCACCAGGCGGAGACCGTGGCGCTCGCGCTGCCGTCCCGCGTGCCGGCGTCCGGGTTCAAGCACTGGATCGACGACGCCGGCGCCGTGCTCGCCGCGCGGCGCCGGCCGATGCCCGAGCAGCCGTATCGCGCGACGCGCGTCGGCACGCTGTTCCATGCCTGGGTGGAGCATCGCTACGAGACCGCGATGCCCTCGCCGCTCCTCGCCGGACTCGACTGGGACGACGGCGATCTCGATGCCGAGGAGGCCCCGATGCGGCTCGACCCGGCGTCGGCCGCGCTTCTCGAGCGCTGCAAGGCGCACTTCCTCGACACGGACTGGGCCGGTCGTCGGCCGGTCGCCGTCGAGCAGGCGATCGAGCTGCCGTTCCTCGGGCGCACGATCCCGTGCAAGATCGACGCCGTCTTCGAGATCGACGGCCGGATCGAGATCGTCGACTGGAAGACCGGCCGACGGCCATCGGACCCCCGGGAGCTCGCCGCGTTCGACTACCAGCTCGACCTGTACCGCATCGCCTGGGGCGAGCAGCACGGCGTGCCGCTCGATCGCATCGGCGCCCGCGCCGTGTTCGTGGCCGTGGAGGACCCGCAGCTCCGCGAGTACGCCCCGCTCCGCCCGCGCGACCGAACGGAGCTCGAGGGCGAATGGGAGGCCGCGCTCGCGACCGCCGCGCCTGCCGCGCCCGCCGCCACCGCCGCGCCCGCCTCCGCCGCCTCCGCCGCGCCCCCCTTCGCCACCGCGCCCTCCGCGCCCCCCTCGGCCGCGCCCGCCGCGGCCGCTGCATCCCCATCGCCGCCGCCTGCCCGAGCGTGAGGTCTTGACGCCCAGGGGAGGATGGGCGCGTTTCGATCGAGTCCGTCGCGGAGGTGGCGGGGTGGTCCGGAGTCGCGCAAGAAAACTTGCGGAATGCGCAAGAAAAGTTGCGCATTCCTCGCCCTATCGCCTCCCGCCCGATCGCCGCGGGGCCTATCGCCTCCCGCCCCTATCGCCGGGTTCATCGCCTCCGGACTAATCGGCCCTATCGCCTCCGGCCCCCGATCGCCTCCGACCCCCGATCGTCTCGGGCCCCCGGATCGCCATGGACCCGGTCCCCTCGGACCCGATCTCCCCGGCCCCGATCCCCTCGGGCCCCCGATCCCCTCGGGCCCCCGATCGCGTCCGGCCCCGATCGCCTTCGCCGCGCGCGCTTTACGTCCCGACGGGCCGCCGGCGCTTCACGTCCCCACGGACCGCCAGCGAGCTGAAGTGGCGCTCAGACCGCCTTGCGCGTCTGCTCGAGCAGATCCTCGACCTCGGTCACGGTCAGCACGGGCGCCGTGGGCTCCTCGATCCGCGCCGAGCGGTGGCCGTGGACGCGCTCCGCGAGCGTCGTGAGCATGTCGACGGCGTCGTCGATGATCTCCGTCGACCGGAGCTCCCAGCCATGGATCAGCCAGCGAGCCAGCTCGAGCTCCGAGAAGAACGCGGCACGCCCCCGCAGCCGCCGGTCGCCCGCGCCCCGCACGTGCGCGTAGCCGCCGAGCACGACATCCGCGGCGCGCTCGTCCTGCGCGAGGAATGCGAGATCGCTCGCCGGATCGCCGATCGCGAGGCCGTGCCATCCGGTCACCGTCACGACCTCGTCGCCGTCGGCGAAGAAGGCGTTCGCGTCGAACCCGCCGATGACCGTCGGCTGGAACTGCCAGAGGTCGGCGTCGTCGAGGGCGGCGAGCCAGCGCCCCTCGACAGCGGCCGGAAGGAGCTTCGTCGCCTCGGCGCGCTCGAAGACGCCGGCCGCCCGTCGCTTCGAGTCCGCGGGACCGGTGACCGGCAGGCCCGCGTCGGTGACGACCGTCGCCGGGAGCGCGTGGACCGCCGCGATCGCGGCGCCCACCGCCGCACCGAGCGCCGGGCGTTCACCGAGCTCGTGGACGTGCACGGGCGAGCCGTACGGGAAGTCGGTGACGATCGCGCGCGTCGGGCCGTAGGACACCGCGCCCTTCGGCTCGAGGACCGCGAACGGCAGGCGGCTGCGGGCCCCCGCCGTCAGCGCGGCGAGGCCGGCGAGCTCGGCGCGGATGCGGGTGTCGGCGTCCTTCGATCGCGGGATGCGGACGAGGAACTCCTGACCGTCCGCGCCGCTGATCGCCGCCGCGTCGTAGTCCTCGACGGCGACGTGACCGGCCCGGGCGATCTCGAGTCCGGGCACCGCGGCGGCGGCGAGCGCGGCTAGAGTGAACGGGGATCGGGCCATACCCACAGGGTATGAAGCGCCGGTCCGGCCGGGCTCACGCCACGCCGCGAGCCAAGCAAGGGTCAAGCAAGGGTCTCCGAATGACTGTTCCGCCACTCGGCCCGGCCGAGCTCCCGCTGTCCCGCTCCGGCCTCGACCGGGACCACGCGGCGCGCGAGCGCGAAGGGCTCCTCGACGAGCTCTGGGCCTCCCCGGCGACGCGCGTCCTGCCGATCCTCGACGGCGCGGCGCAGCTCGCATCGGAGACGCGGCTCGCGCTGTTCCCGGCCACGAGCATTCCCCGGCCCGCCGTCTCGGCCTACCTCGGCCGCACGGCGACGGCGACCGAGGACCTGCCGGCGGGGACGCCGATCGTCGCCGCCCTGCTCGAGGACGCCGCGAGCCTCGCCGAGGTCGACTGGCAGCCGCTCCGGAGCGTGGGGCACCGGCTCGACCCGCTCGACGCGGGGATCTTCACGCAGGCGCTCGCGATCCTGAACTGGCACCTCGCCTTCGGCTTCCACCCCCGCACCGGGCACGAGACGGTCGTCGAGGCGGGCGGCTGGGTGCGCCGCGACCCCGTCTCGGACGAGCAGGTGTTCCCGCGCACGGACCCGGCCGTCATCGTCGCCGTGCTCGACGCCGACGAGCGGCTCCTCCTCGGCGCGAACGCGCTCTGGGGCGAGGGCCGCTACTCGCTGCTCGCCGGATTCGTCGACCCGGGCGAGTCGCTCGAGGCCGCCGTGCGGCGGGAGATCGAGGAGGAATCGGGGGTGCGCGTCGTCGACCCCCAGTACGTCGGCAGCCAGCCCTGGCCGTTCCCGTCGAGCCTCATGCTCGGCTTCACGGCACGGGTCGACCCCGAGGCGCCCGGCGAGCTGCGACCCGACGGGGCGGAGATCGTGGCGCTGCGCTGGTTCACGCGCGACGAGCTCCGGGACGCCGCCGATGCGGGCGAGGTGGTGCTCCCGGGACGGACATCGATCGCGCGGTCGATCATCGAGCGGTGGCTGTCGGGACCGATGGCATGAGCACGAGCGGCGATCCGCTGCTCGACGCGCTCGACCCGGACCAGCGCCTCGCCGCCGAGGCGATCGCGGGCCCCGTCGCGATCCTCGCGGGCGCTGGGACGGGCAAGACGCGGACGATCACGCACCGGATCGCCTACGGCATCCAGTCGGGCCGCTACGCGGAGCCGCGGACGATGGCCCTCACATTCACCACCCGCGCCGCCGCGGAGCTCCGCGCCCGGCTCCGCGCGCTGGGTGCCGGCCAGGTGCAGGCGCGGACCTTCCACGCGGCGGCGCTCGCGCAGCTCGGCTTCTTCTGGCCCCAGGTCGTCGGCGGGGCGATGCCGCGCATCGTCGAGAGCAAGTCGGCGCTCATCTCCGAGGCGGCCGACGCGCTCCGGCTCGACCCCGATGCCGCGCTCATCCGCGACGCGGCCGCCGAGATCGAGTGGCGGAAGGTCTCCGACCTCACGTTCGACGAGTGGGCGGCGTCGGGTCGGCGGGTCGAGCGGATCTCGGTCGAGCAGGCGGTCGCGCTGCAGCGCGCCTACGAGGACCTCAAGGACGACCGCCGCCAGATGGACCTCGAGGACGTCCTCCTCGCGACGGCCGGCATGCTCGCGAGCGAGCCGGGTGTGGCGCGCGCCGTGCGGGACCAGTACCGGACGTTCGTCGTCGACGAGTACCAGGACGTGTCGCCGATCCAGCACCGGCTCCTGCGGCTGTGGCTCGGCGACCGTCGCGACCTCTGCGTCGTCGGCGACGCGAACCAGACGATCTACACCTTCGCCGGCGCCTCCGCCCAGTTCCTGCTCGGCTTCGCGAGCGAGTTCCCCGGTGCCGAGGTCGTCCGGCTCGAGGTGTCGCACCGGTCGACGCAGCCGGTCCTCGACCTCGCGAACCGGCTCATGGCCGGCCGCCCAGGCGCGCTCCGCCTCACCGCAGGGGCCCGGGGGAGTGAACGAGCGCAGGCGCCGGCCGCCGATCCCCGGTCCCCGAGCGGCGACCGCGGCGCGGAGACGAAGGGCCCGGCGCCCGCCATCACGGTCCACCCGACGGATCGGGACGAGCTCGCGGCCCTCGTCGCGGCGGTCGCGGCGGATCGCGCCGACGGCGTGGCGCCGCATCAGATCGCCGTCCTCGTCCGGGTGAATGCGCAGGCGCCCGCCATCGAGGCGGCCCTCCGCGGGGCAGGGCACACGGTGCAGCTCCGCGGGGACGCGCGCTTCTGGGAGCAGCCGCACGTGCGGGAGGCCATCGTGCACCTCGTCGCGGCGCGCCGCACGACACCGCCCGAGTCCGCCGCCGGCCCGGTCGTCCGCGCCATCCTCGCCGGGCTCGGCTGGGATCCCGAGCCGCCGGGGGAGGGCGCGCCGCTCTCCGCCCGCGAGCGCTGGACGCAGCTCGACGCCCTCCATCGGCTGGCGGAGGAGTCCGCGGCCGCATTCCCGCGGTTCATCGACGAGCTGCTCGAGCGCCAGTCGGCGAACGACGACCCCGTCTCCGGCAGCGTCGTCATCGCGACGATCCACTCGGCCAAGGGGCTCGAATGGGAGTCCGTCCACCTCCCCGGACTCGTCGAGGGGACGCTCCCGATCTCCTACGCGGAGACCGACGCGGAGATCGAGGAGGAGCGGCGCCTGCTCTACGTCGCGATCACGCGCGCGCGACGGCGGCTCCGGCTGAGCTGGGCCCGCCGCCCCACGCCGTCGGGGACCGAGCGGGCGCCGTCCCGCTTCCTCGCCGATCTCGCCTGACCAGTCGGGCCGGGGCGCCTGTGGACAACTTTCGACGCCCTTCCCCGATCTGTGCCATGGTGCGGAAGCATGGTGGTCCTCCGGCTCGACCCGCTCATTCCGATCGTGTGGCGCGACCCGCATACGCTCCAGCTCGGCGGCGATCCGGCGCTGCTCGTGTTCGAGCGGATCGCCCCGCATGAGGAGCGGATGCTCGCCGCGCTCACCTCGGGCGTGCCGCGGACGGCCCTGGCCGCGATCGGCGACTGCCCCCTCGCAGTCGTCGACGGATTCCTCGATCGGGTCCGGCCGTTCCTCGCCCACCGCGAGGAGGCGGCGTGCGCATTCACGGTCCGCGCTCGCGGCGCGCATCGCCAGCTCGTCGGCGCCACGGCCCGGGCGCTCGGGCTGCTCGCACGACCCGAGTCCACGGCGCGGCGGGCCGGCATCGTGGTCGGGATGCATGCGATCCCGCCGGGCGATTACCGCGATTGGCTGCGTCGCGATGTGCCGCATGTCGGCGTGATGTTCGGCGACGAGCGGGTCGTCGTCAGCTCCGTCGTCTCGCCCGGCCGGACCGCCTGCCTCCGCTGCGCCGACCTCGCGCGCCGCGATGCCGATCCGGACTGGCCGGCGCTCGCCTCCCAACTGATCGAACGACCCGCCGCCGCCGCCCTCGATCCGATCCTGCGGGCGGAGGCGCTCGGGGCCGCCGCGCGTCTGCTCGTCGAGGCAGTGCACACCGATCGCGTCGCCCGCGGACTCGTGCTCACGGCACAGGGGCGGGCCGAGCGGCTCCCGTCGGCGCCGCACCCCGAGTGCGGCTGCACCGTCGATCTCCAGGCGTCGCTCGGCTGAATGCGCCGCCCCCTTTGACGCTTATTGGTCGATTTCGAGGGTGAATGCGGGGGCCGGCCGCCCGAAATCGACCAATTTTGGAGGTAGGCGCGCCCGCCTACTCCTCCGTCGGCCGCTCCCCGCCCTCGTCGGCGAGGAGGTCCTCGATCGCACGGTCGACGTCGTCGGGCTCGGGGGCGCCGGCCGTGAGCCGGGCGATGAGCGCGGCCGGGTCGTCGACGTCGGCGGCGGTCGGGACGACGTCGGGGTGCGACCACAGGGCGTCCCGCGCGGCCGGGCCGACCGCGTCGGTCACCGCCTGCCACATGGCGGCCGCCTCGCGGAGGCGCCGCGGCCGGAGCTCGAGTCCGACGAGCGCGGCGAGGGCCCGCTCGGCGGGTCCGCCCGCGGCGCGCCGCCGGCGAACGGCCTCGGCGATGGCGGGCGCCGCGGGGAGCCGGCGCGCCGCCGACGCGGTGACGACGTCGACCCAGCCCTCGACGAGCGCGAGCGTCGTCTCGAGCCGCGCGAGCGCCTGCTGCTGCGCATCGGTCCGCGGCGGGATGAGCCGCCCGGACTGGAACGCCTCCCGCAGCGCGGCGGGGTCCTGGATGTCGAGGTCGGCGGCGACGTCCTCGAGCGCGTCGATGTCGATCGTGATGCCGCGGGCGTAGTCGGTCACGGCGGTGACGAGCTGGAGCCCCAGCCAGCGGGCGTGCCGGAAGAGCCGGGCGTGCGCGAGCTCGCGGATGGCGACCCAGAGCTGCACCTGGTCGAGCGGCTGCTCGAGCGACTGGCCGAACGCCGTGGCGTTCTGCGGCAGGATCGCGGCCTGCCCCTCGGGCAGGAGCGGGATCCCGATGTCGCCGCCGGAGAGCACCTCGCCCGAGAGCTGCCCGACGACCTGGCCGAGCTGCATCGAGAAGAGCGTGCCGCCGAGATTCCGCATGATCCGGGCGGCGCCGGGCATCATGCCCTCGAACTCCTCCGGCGTCGCCTTCGACAGGGCGTTCGTGAGCGCGTCGGCGATCGACGCCGCGACGGGCTCCGCGAACTGCGTCCAGACGTTCATCGTCGCGGCGGTCCACTCGCGACGGCTCAGCACGAGCGGCCGTGCCGGGGACTGGGGGAGCTCGGTCGCCTCGCCGAGCCACAGCTCCGCGACCTCGAGCGCCCGCTCGGCGGACTCGCGCTCCTCGGGGAGCGTGACGACGGTCCCGCCCTCGGCGAGCGCCGCGGCCTGGTCGCGGGCGAGGCTCCAGTCGATGCCGTCACCGCTCGAGTTCATGGCGCGCTGGAGGTGGCCGACGAGCTGCTGCAGCATCGCCGGATTGTCGGGGAGCCCCGCGGCGCTCGCGAGCTTCGCCGGGTCGAGCTCGGTCCGGCCCTCGAGGAATGCGCGGAGGAGCTCCCGGAACTCCTCCTCGTCCGGTCCGCCCGGTCCGTCGCTGTCGCTCACGAGAGTCCACGCTAGGCGCCGTCGATCGGTCCGCGCAGGGAATCCGCCTAAACTCGCCCCTCGTGCGCTCCGCCCTCCGCGAACGGGATCCTGACGAGGGCCTGGCGGCCGCGCATGAGCGCCGTGCCGCGCGGCGCTGGTTCGCGGGGCTCGTCCTCATCGTCGTCGCGGCGGTCTGCCTCGGCGTCGTCGCCTCGCTGAAGGCGCCGTACGTGATCGAGGAGCCGGGCCCGACGTTCGACGTCCTCGCGGACACGACGGTCGGCGGGCAGCACGTGCCGCTCATCAGCATCCCGGGCGAGGAGACCTATCCGACGACCGGCTCGCTGCGGATGCTCACCGTCTACGCGACGAGCCCGGGCGAGCCGCCGACGTGGCTCGACGTCGTCCAGGCGTTCCTCGATCCCCAGGACGCGGTCCTGCCGGAGGAGCGGGTGTATCCGCCCGGCATCACGCAGGAGGAGAACGCGGACGAGGCGGCGCTCGACATGCAGAACTCGCAGCGGGAGGCCGTCGCCGCGGCGCTCGGCGAGCTCGGCTACCAGCTCGACGCGACGGTCGACGTCCACTCCCTCACGGAGGACTCGGCGTCGGAGGGCGTCCTCCAGCCGGGCGACCGGCTCGTCTCGATCAACGGCGTCGCGCTCACGAGCGCCGATCAGCTCCGCAAGGAGATCCAGGCGAACGGGGTGGGCGAGCCGGCGACGCTCGTCATCGAGCGCGGCGGCGCGCAGCAGACCGTGCAGGTGACGCCGAAGGCGGCGAGCGCGAGCGACTCGACGGCGGTGCTCGGCATCTACGTCGAGGCGGGCTACGCGTTCCCGTTCGACGTGAAGATCCAGCTCGAGAACGTCGGCGGGCCGAGCGCCGGCATGATGTTCGCGCTCGGGGTCTACGACAAGCTGACGGACGGCTCCCTGACCGGCGGCCAGGACGTCGCCGGCACGGGGACGATCGACGCGAACGGGGAGGTCGGCCCGATCGGCGGCATCCGGCAGAAGATGTGGGGCGCGGTCGAGGCCGGCGCGAAGTACTTCCTCGCCCCGACCGACGACTGCGAGGAGGTCGTCGGCCATGTGCCGAGCGGCCTGACGGTCACCGCGGTGTCGACGCTCGACGATGCGCTGCACGCGCTCGACGTCATCTCCACGGGCGGAGACGTGGCGAGCCTGCCCGCCTGCAGCTGATCAGCGGCCGGGCGGCGGCGGGACGAGCCCCGGCGGCGGGGGCGGCGGCAGCTCGAACTCGAGCGCGACCGTGTCCGGCGTCACCGGCTGACCGAAGCCGATGAGGCCCGGCGCGACGGCGGACTGCGCCGCCGGCTCCGGCGAGGCGGCGGGAATGCGCGGTGCCGGCTCGGGTGAGGCGGCGGGAATGCGCGGCGCCGGCTCGGGTGAGGCAGCGGGAATGCCGGGTGCGGCTTCCGGCACGGCCGAGGGAGCGAGGACCGCCGCGTCGCCCCGGCGCCGACCCACGAGCTTCGCCTCGGGCAGGAACTTCGTCTTCGCGGTGCCGGTCATCAGGTCGCCGTCGATCCCGGCGAAGACGTCGAAGTCGGCGGGCGCGGGCTTCGTGACGCGGAGCGTGAGGCTCACCCGATCACCCGTGATGACGACGTCGCGGATCTCCGCCGCGCCGGCGCCGCCCTCGACCGAGCCGCTCCAGTCGTTCCCCGACCCGACGAGCGTGATGACGTACGTCGTCTCGCCGATCACCGAGGTCGTCGTGACGTCCCACGTCCCCGCAGCCCCGCTCATGTCGAGATCGTATCGGTAGACTCGCGCATCATGACCGCCGCTGCCGCCGATCAGAATCAGAAGGCGCCGAGTCGGCGTCGCCGAGCGGTGTGGATCGCGATCCTCGTCATCGTCGTGCTCGTCATCGCGTTCCTCATCGCGTCGGGGCTGAGCGCGGACTTCATGTGGTTCGACCAGCTCCGCTTCACCGGCGTGCTCACGACGGAGTGGGGCGCGCATGTCGGGATGTTCTGCGTCGGCTTCCTCGCCATGGGGCTCCCGACCTGGGTGAGCATCGTCATCGCCCACCGCGCGCGGCCCGTCTACACGAAGCTGGGGAGTCAGGTCGACCGCTACCAGGAGGCGATCGAGCCTCTGCGTCGCGTCGCGACGTGGCTCGTTCCGGCCGCGCTCGGGCTCATCGCCGGCTTCGTGGCGGCGGGCCAGTGGCAGGCGATCGCGCTGTATCTGAATCGCACGCCGTTCGGCGAGACCGACCCGCAGTTCGGCCTCGACCTCGGGTTCTACTTCTTCGAGCTGCCGTTCTACCGGGGACTCGTCTCGTTCGCCCTCTGGGCGGTCGCGCTCGCGCTCATCCTCGCGTTCCTCACCGTGTGGCTCTACGGCGGCCTCCGGCTCACCGGGCGGCAGCTGCGGATCTCCCGTGCGGCCCGCATTCAGCTCGCCGTGACGCTCGGCCTCTGGCTCCTCCTCCAGGCGGTGAGCCTCTGGCTCGACGAGTACTCGCTGCTCGTCGATCCGAGCGTCGGCTTCCTGAAGAACGGCGGGGCCGGCTTCACCGAGGTCCACGCCCTCATCCCGGGCAAGCTGATCCTCGCGGGGGCGGCGGTCATCGTCGCGATCCTCTGCTTCGTGACCGCGTGGATCGGCCGCTGGCGGTTCCCGCTCGTAGGCCTCGGCGCGCTCATCGTCCTCGCGATCGTGATCGGCTCGATCTATCCCTGGATCGTGCAGAAGCTCCAGGTGGAGCCCTCGGCGCAGTCGGTGGAGGCGCCGTACATCCAGCGCTCGATCGATGCGACGCGGAAGGCCTTCGGCGTCGCCGATGTCGACGTCGTCCCGTACACGGCGACGACCGATGCCGAGCCGGGGGCGCTCCGGCAGGACGCCGCGACGACCGCGAACATCCGCATCATCGACCCGTCGGTCGCGCCCGCCACATTCAAGCAGCTGCAGCAGTTCAAGCAGTACTACTCGTTCGACGACATGGACGTCGACCGCTACATGATCGACGGCAAGGTGCAGGACACGATCATCGCGGCCCGCGACGTGAATCTCGAGGGCCTCGGCGACGCGCAGAACTGGTACAACAACACGCTCGTGTACACGCACGGCTACGGCGTCGTCGCCGCGTACGGCAACCAGCGCGAGGCGGACGGCCAGCCGAAGTTCTTCGAGTCGGGGATCCCGTCGGTCGGCGATCTCGGCGACTACGAGCCCCGGATCTACTTCGGCCAGAACAGCCCGCCGTACTCGATCGTCGGCGCGCCCTCCGGCAGCGACCCCGTGGAGCTCGACTACCCGTCGGGCGGCTCGGACTCCGCGGTCCCGCAGAAGACGACGTTCACCGGCGACGGCGGCCCGAAGCTCGACAACCTGTTCGCGCGGATGGTCTACGCGATCAAGTTCCAGTCGTCCGAGATCCTCTTCTCGAACGCCGTGAACGAGGACTCGCAGATCCTCTACGACCGCAGCCCGCTCGAGCGCGTCCAGCAGGTCGCGCCGTATCTCACGCTCGACACCGACCCGTACCCCGCGATCGTCGACGGCCGGATGGTCTGGATCGTCGACGGCTACACGACGGGGAACATGTACCCCTACTCGGCGTCGCGGGATATGAATGCGGCGATCGCCGATGCGCAGACGGCGGTGAATGCGTACCAGACGCAGGCCATCAACTACATCCGGAACTCGGTGAAGGCGACCGTCGACGCGTACGACGGCAAGGTCACGCTCTACGCGTGGGACGCGAACGACCCGGTCCTCGCGACGTGGGAGAAGGTCTTCCCCGGGACGGTGCAGCCGGCGTCGGAGATGAGCCCGGAGCTGCAGGCGCATGTGCGGTACCCCGAGGACCTCTTCAAGGTCCAGCGCGAGGTGCTCGGCCAGTTCCACGTGACCGACCCGGGCAGCTTCTACTCGGGCGAGGACCAGTGGACGACGCCGACCGACCCGGTCGACCCGAACAGCCAGCTGCAGCCGCCGTACTACCTGACGATGCAGGTGCCCGGCACGGACGCGCCGGGCTACACGCTCTACACGACCTACATCCCGAACGCGAACTCGTCGAACTCCCGGCAGGTGCTCTCCGGCTTCCTGTCGGCGGACGGCGATGCGGGGCCGAACTACGGGAAGCTCACGCTCCTCACGATCCCGACGCAGTCGACGCCGGCCCCGGGGCAGGTGTTCACGAACTTCAAGACGGATCCGACCGTGTCGAGCGCGGTCCTCTCGCTCACCGCGGGCGGCGGCAACCAGATCGTCTACGGCAACCTCCTGACCCTCCCGGTCGGCGGCGGCCTGCTCTACGTCCAGCCGGTCTACGTGCAGGCGTCGAGCGGGACGACGTTCCCGCTGCTGCGGAAGGTGCTCGTCTCGTTCGGCGACTCGATCGCCTTCGAGGACACGCTCGACGAGGCGCTCGACACGCTCTTCGGCGGCGACTCCGGCGCCTCCGCCGGCGACTCCGGCGAGGCCGGCGGCACCCCGACGACGCCGCCATCGGACGGCGGCACCGGGACGCCGACGAGCCCGCCCACGGGCGAGCCGACCGAGACGCCGACGCCCTCGCCGACCGGCTCGGGGGAGATCCAGGATCCGGCCGCGCTCCAGCAGGCGCTCGCCGACTACCAGCAGGCGCTCTCCGACCGGAACGCCGCCTACCAGCGCGGCGACCTCGTCGCGGCGGCGCAGGCGGACCAGCGGATGCGCGACGCGATCGCGCAGGCGCTGGCGGCGGCCGGCGATTGAGGGACGCGGCACCCGCCACAGATAGGAAGGCGCGCCGCCGAAGCCGCTGGCGTCCTTCCAGCGCGATCTTCGGAGGACGTATGGGGATACGTCCGGGAATGCTGGGGACCGCGTAGCGTCGCGGTCGCGTTCGTGCGAAGGTGCGGAACGCGGCGCGGCGGAGGTGCAGCTACGGTGTCGCCACGTACACGGCGACGGGGCTGCTCTCGGAGATCCGGCGGTACGGCACCGTCAATCTCTACACCGACTACAGCTACGACCCCGCCGACCACCGGCCGCTGGACGTCACCACCACGAAGCAGAGCGGCAGCACGTTCACGGAGCTGCGCGACACGGCGTACGGCTACGACGACGCGGGCAATGTCCGCTCGATCATCTCGAGCTCGGACACTGCCGCGACCGACGCTCAGTGCTTCGACTACAGCCCGCTCCAGACGTTGACGGAGGCGTGGACACCGGACAGCGGTGACTGCAGCACTGCGCCAACGGTCGCGACGCTCGGTGGCCCGGCTCCGTACTGGAACAGCTACGAGGTGGATCCGGCGACCGGCAACCGGCTCAGCACCACCTCGCGCACGCCGACGGACTCGACGACGGACACGTATGCGTACCCGGCCGGGGCTGCCGCGCAGCCGCATGCGGTGCAGTCGGTGACGTCGACTGGCGGCGCCACGGGGACGAAGGCGTTCGCGTACGACGCGAACGGGAGCACGACGTCTCGTCCGGGTCAGTCGCTGGGCTATGACGTGCAGGGTCGTCTGTCGTCGTTGACGATGTCGGCGGGCACGCAACAAAACGTCTATGACGCGAGCGGGCAGTTGCTGCTGCAGGTGGATCCGACGGCGGGTGCGACGCTGTATCTCGGTGACACGCAGCTGCGGCAGGCGGCGGGGTCGTCGTCGGTGTCGGGGCAGCGGACGTATTCGATCGGCGGGGTGGCGTTCGCGGAGCGGACGACGGGTTCGGGTGCGGCGGCGGTGACGTGGTTGGCGTCGGATGTCCAGGGCACGATCAGTGATCAGGTGAATTCGTCGACGGGGGCGCGCTCGACGATGCGGTTGGATCCGTTCGGGCAGCCGCGTGGGGGCTCGGCGGCGGCGTGGTCGGATGGGCGCGGGTTCTTGAACGCGCCGGTGAATGCGGCGACGGGGCTCAGTCAGCTGGGTGTCCGGTTCTATGACGCGGGGCTGGGGCGGTTCTTGTCGGTGGATCCGGTGTTGTCGCCGTTCGATCCGCAGCAGAACGACGGGTATGCGTATGCGCATAACAGTCCGGTGACGCAGGCGGACCCGTCGGGCGCGTTCGGCGGGCCGGCGTGGGATGCGCTGACGGGCGGTGGGGGCTGGCCTCCGCCGATGCTGCCACCGGTGAGCACCGGGTCGGCGAGCGGTGGGTCGTCAGGTCACCCCGGTC
>Ga0164242_10000737_pt1 | contig 39402 bp, 33 predicted proteins | sample OricomgcompostMG_FD_108783 | JGI IMG/M metagenome (GOLD analysis project Ga0164242, IMG submission 108783) | Miracle-Growth compost microbial communities from Emeryville, California, USA - Original compost - Miracle growth compost (MG) ... | reverse complement strand
TCCGGTTCACGGCGTTGACGCCGCCACCGCCGATGCCGACCACCTTGATGACTGCCAGGTAGTTCTGCGGAGTTGCCACGGTGTGCCTCTCGATCCTTGCGTGTGGTGTCGTGCGGTCGCTGCGCCCGCGCCGTGGCCCGGGTCTCAACCTTCACCCTCAAGTTGAGGGTTAGAGTTATGTCATCCTCGTCTTGCTGCGAACGTAGGGGGCGCGGACGGACTCGGCAACGACCGGCCCGCGCGTGTCGCGAGATCGGTCCCGAACCGCCCGCCCGGGCCCCGACGCCGCCGTCACCGCGTGACCGGCAGGGTCGGCGCCGAGACGTCGAAGACCTTCGCGTGCTTGGTCTGCTTCGCCGCCCGCAGCGCCTCCAGGACGCGCACCTTGAGCGGCGAGTCCTGCGCGCTCCCCCAGACCACGCGGACCCCCTGGCGCAGCGTCAGCTCGACCGTGTCCTGGGTCGAGGCCTGCACCGTGGTGACCTGCGCGCCGAGCGCGTCCGGCAGGGAGTCCAGCACGGCCAGCACCGCGTCGAGCGCCCGGTGGTCCGCGGCGTCGAGCGGGACCGTGACGACCGGGACGCCCTTCGGGGCCGAGCCCACGGTGGCCACGCGGACGCCGTCGGTGTCGAGGAGCGCGAACCTGTCCTGGTCCGGGACGGCGGCGACCGGCTCGCGGGCCGTCACGCGCACGATCAGGCCGTGCGGCCAGTCCCGCACGATCGACACGTCCTTCACCCCCCGGACGTCGAGCATGCGCGTGCGCAGCGAGACGGTGTCGAGCCGGGGCAGCGGGACGCCGTCCGCCGTGGCCGCGATGCGCTCGACCTCGGCCGTGTCGACGAGCCGTCCCGCCCCCACGACGCGGACGTCGTCCGCCCGGGTCGCGAGGACCGGCGAGAAGAAGGCGAGCCAGACGAGCGCCCCGACGAGGACGACGACGAGCAGCGTCCACGCGAGCCGGCGCCACCGCTGGTGCCGGCGCATCGCCGCGCGCTCGGCGAGCCGGTCCACCATGCCCGTGGAGACGACCGAGCCCCGCGCCGCGACGACGGGCACGGGCGCGCTCGGCGGGTCCCGGCGCACCGGGACCGTGCCGGTCCGGGGCTCGACCCGCCCCGGCGAGGTGGTCGGCGCGCGCCGGTCGCCGCGGCCGGGCGCCATCGGACGGCCCGCGCCTCCCCGCCCGCCGCGTGCCGCGCGGTCGCCCGCGCCGGCCGACCGGGTCGGGGCGGTCGGGGGCGCGCTCCGCTCGTCGTCGCGCGTCGCCGGCTCGACCGGCTCCGGGCCCGTGCCACGGCCCCCGCGCAGCGGCGCGGGACGCGGGCGGGACGGCCGGGACGGCGGGCGCGACGGCACGGTCTACTCCCCCGCCCGGGCACGCAGCGTGTCGAGCACGACCGGGCCCAGCTCGGTGACGTCGCCCGCGCCGACCGTCAGCAGGAGGTCGCCGGGGCGCGCGAGCCCCGCGGCGACGCGCGCCGCCTCGAGGCGGTCCTCGACCGCGTGCGGCGCCGCCCCCGACGCGGTCGCGCCCATGAGGTCGGTGACGGTGCGCGCCGTCGTGCTCGGGTCCGGGTCCTCGCGCGCGGCGTAGACGCCCGTGACGACGACCTCGTCCGCGAGGGCGAGCGCGTCGGCGAAAGCCTGCGCGAAGGTCCGCGTCCGCGAGTACAGGTGGGGCTGGAACAGCACGACCAGCCGGCCGTCGCCCGCCACGGCCCGCGCCGCCGTGAGCAGCGCGGTGATCTCGGTCGGGTGGTGCGCGTAGTCGTCGACGACGCGGACGCCGTCCGCGTCGCCGCGCGCCTCGAACCGGCGGCCCGTCCCGTGGAAGGCCTCGGCCGCCGCGGCGGCGCCCGCGAACGGCGCGCCCAGCACGACGCAGGCGAGCACGGCACCGGTCGCGTTGAGCACGTTGTGGGCGCCCGGGACGCGCAGCACGAGCGGCGCGGTCGTCCCTGCGGCGATCCCGGCCTGGCCCCCCAGCCCGGGCGTCGCGACCCGCAGGACGGCGCTCGCACCGTCACCCGTCCGGACGTCGTCCACGACGAGGTCGCTCGCCGGGTCGGTGCCGTACGTCCACGCCGTGCCGCCGGCCTCGCGGTGGCGGGCGGCGAGCGCGGCCGAGCCCGGGTCGTCGGCACAGGCCACGAGCGCGCCGCCCTCGACGACCCGGCCCGCGAACGCCACGAAGGCGGCGTCGAACGCCTCACGCGTGCCGTAGTGGTCGAGGTGGTCGGGTTCGACGTTCGTCACGAGCGCCACCGTGGGCGCGTACGCCAGGAACGAGCCGTCCGACTCGTCGGCCTCGGCGACCAGCACGTCGCCCCGGCCCAGGTGGCCGCCCGGGAGCGCGCCGTGGTCGGTCAGGACGCTGCCCCCGACGGCGAAGGACGGGTCCTCGCCGAGCTCGCGCAGGATCGTCGCGACCATCGCCGACGTCGTGGTCTTCCCGTGCGCACCGGCGACGGCGACGCCGCGCCGTCCCACCATGAGCGCGGCGAGCGCCTGGGAACGGTGCAGCACGCGCAGCCCGCGCGCCCGCGCCGCGACGAGCTCGGGGTTGTCGTCGCGGACCGCGCTCGACAGGACCACGGTGCGCGCGCCCTCGACGGCCGCAGCGTCGTGCCCCACCGTGACCGGGACACCGGCGTCGCGCAGACCGGCCACGACGGCGCTGTCGCGCGCGTCCGACCCCTGCACCGGCACGCCGCGCGCGGCGAGCAGCTCGGCGACGACCGACATGCCCGCGCCGCCGATGCCGACGAGGTGCGTGCGCCCCAGGTCGGCGAGGTCCGGGGTCGGGTCGTACCGGTCGGCGGTGCTCACGCGGTCGCCCCGTGCCCGCCGCCCCGCGCGGCCCGCTCCACGAGGTCGGCCACGCGGGCCGCGCCGTCGCGCACGCCCGCGGTCGCGGCGGCCTGCGCCATCGCGCCGAGGCGCGCACGGTCGCCGAGCAGGCCCGGGACCTTGCGCGCGACCCAGGCGGGCGTGAGGTCGCCGTCGGCCACGAGGAGGCCGCCGCCCGCCTCGACCACGGGCGCCGCGTTGAGCCGCTGCTCGCCGTTGCCGATGGGCAGCGGCACGTACACGGCCGGGATCCCGAGGGCCGCGAGCTCGCTCACGCTCCCCGCGCCCGACCGGCACAGGACGAGGTCCGCGACCGCGTACGCGAGGTGCATCTCCGCCAGGTACTCGAGCGCGTGGTACCGCTCGGTCCCCGCGAGCCCGGCCAGGGCGCCGAGGACCGGCTCCGACTTGCCGGTGCCCGTGAGGTGGAGCACCTGGACACCGCCGCCGTCGAGCAGCTCGCGCGCCGCACCGGAGACCGCGGTGTTGAGGCTCTGCGCGCCGAGCGACCCGCCGGTGACCAGGAGCGTGGGCAGCGCGGGGTCGAGGCCGAGCGCGGCCGCAGCGGCCGCCCGGGTTCCCGCGGGGTCGTGCGCGAGCCGCTCGACGAGCTCCGCCACCTCGTGGCGCAGCGGCAGCCCGGTCACGACGGCGCCCGCGAGGGGCGTGCCCGGGAACGTCACGCCGACCTGTGCGGCCCACCGTGCGCCGAGCTTGTTGGCCAGGCCCGGGCGGGCGTTCTGCTCGTGCACGACGACCGGGACGCCGCGTCGGCGCGCCGCCAGGTACGCGGGCGTCGACACGTACCCGCCGAAGCCCACGACGGCCTGCGCGCCGGCACGGTCGATCGCGTCCCCGGCCGCGTCGACCGCCGCCTTGAGGCGTCCCGGGAGACGCGCCCACTCGCCCGACGGCCGCCGCGGCAGCGGCACGCGCGGGAGGAACTCGAGCGGGTAGCCGCGCTCCGGCACGAGCCGCGCCTCGAGTCCCTCGCGCGTCCCGAGCGCGACGACGGTCGCGGCGGGGTTGCGGCGGCGCAGCTCGTCGGCGACCGACAGCAGCGGGTTGACGTGACCGGCCGTGCCGCCGCCCGCGAGGACGACGGCCTGGACCGGTGAGGAGGTGATGACCACGAGCTGAGGACCTGGTACTTCCTGGTTCGGGCCCGGCGGGCCGGTTCGTGCGAGGGGGGCGGGCGCGCCGCCGGCTAGCGCGCGGGGCGCTCGCGCCCGCGGTGGGTCTTTCGTCCTGACTGAGTCTTTCGGCCTGATCGTACGGGGCCGCGCGGACTACGCCGACCCGCGCCCGCCACGACGCCGAGCGTCCGGCGCGCGATCGACGGCCGCGCGGCGAGCGCGTCGGCCGTCCCGGGCTCGGTCCGGGCGAGCGAGAGGAGGATGCCCATCGCGACGAGCGTCGTGACGAGCGCGGAGCCGCCCGCCGAGATGAGCGGCAGCGGGACGCCGATCACGGGGATCCAGCCGATCACGACGCCGACGTTGACGAGCGCCTGCCCGACGATCCAGCAGCCGATCGCCGCGGCCGCGACCTTCGCGAACGGGTCCTCGTGGCGGCGCACGATCCGCACGCAGGCGTACCCGAGCAGGCCGATGAGCATGAGCACGAGGCCCGCCCCGAGGAGCCCGAGCTCCTCGCCGATCACCGCGAAGATGAAGTCGTTCGAGGCCGCGGGAAGGTAGCCCCAGGCCTGCCGGCTCGCGCCGAGCCCGACGCCCGTGAGGCCGCCCGAGCCGAGCGCCTGCATGCCGTGCAGGAGCTGGTAGCACACGCCCTGCGCGTTCGTGCCGTCGGGGTCGCAGCCCTGCACGAGCGCGGCGATGCGGTTCGCGCGGTTCCCGCTCGACTGACCGGCGACGAAGATCTGCCACACCCCGAGGGCGCCTACGGCGCCGGCCGTCACCAGCAGCCGGAGCGGGACGCCCGCGACGAAGAACGCGCCCGCCACGAGCATGATGACGATGAGCGCGGTCCCGAGGTCCTTGCCGACCAGGACGAGCCCGATCACGAGGAGCGCGCCGGGCACCGCGGGGATCACCGCGTGCCGCACCTGCCCGAGCAGGCGCTGCTTGCGCCCGAGGACGGTCGCGAGCCAGACGACGAGCGCGAGCTTCGCGACCTCGGCGGGCTGGAAGCGGATCGGGCCCAGGTTGACCCAGGACCGGTTGCCGCCGACCTCGTCGGCGAGCCCGGGCACGAACACGAGGCACTGCAGCGCCATCGCCCCGATCAGCCCGACCCAGGCGAAGCGCTTGTAGATGCGCACCGGCACCCGCGCCGCGACGAGCATGAGCGGGATCCCGATGAGCGCGTACTGGGCCTGCTGGAGGAACACGCCGAACGGCGACTGGCCCTTCGCGATCTGCGTGACCGCCGAGCTCGAGAGCACCATGACGAGCCCGATCGCGAGCAGCGTCGCCGTGACCCCGGCCACGAGGTAGTAGGTGGCCAGCGGGCTGTCCCAGACGGTCGCGAGCGTCGACCGCTTGGGCTTCGCCGCCCTCGTCGCGGCCTTCTCGGGGCGCGTCGCGGCACGGGATCCGGGCGCCGCCGCCCGCGGCTTGGCCGCGGGGACCGCCTGCGCGCGGGTACCGGTGGCACGCGGTGCGCGCGTGACTCCCGGCGCTCCCGTCATGCCACCGTCCCCTCGCCCGCGGCCCCGCCGGGGGCGGGCGCGAGCGCGCGGGCGGCACCCGCGAACAGCTCTCCCCGCTCGGCGTAGGACCGGAACTGGTCCATCGACGCCGAGGCGGGCGCGAGCAGCACCGTGTCGCCCGGACGGGCGAGGGTGCGGGCGGCGGCGACGGCTCGGGTCATCACCGTCCCAGTCTCTCCGGGGTCGACGCGGACGACGGGGATCTCGGGCGCGTGTCGGGCCAGCGCGTCGGCGAGGGGCGCGGCGTCCACGCCGATCAGCACGACGCCGCGCAGCCGGTCGGCGCGCCGCTCGACGAGCTCGTCGAAGGTCGCCCCCTTGGCCAGGCCCCCGGCCACCCAGACGACGGTCCCGGGCGCGAACGACGCCAGCGAGGCGGACGCCGCGTGCGCGTTCGTGGCCTTCGAGTCGTCCACGTAGGCGACGCCGTCCACGGTCGCGACCGTCTCGATCCGGTGCCCGCCCGGACGGAACGCGCGCAGACCGTCCCGCACGGCGCGCGCGGGCACGCCGCCCGCGCGGGCGAGCGCGGCGGCGGCGAGCGCGTCGGCGACGACGTGCGGCGCGACCGTCCCGCCGGGTCCCGCGAGGTGTGCGAGGTCGTCCAGCGTGCCCAGCTCGGCGGCCGAGCCGTGCCTCGCCGGGTCGTCGAAGGGCAGGTGGAACGCGCGGTCGACGAGGACGTCCTCGACGAGCCCGAGCTGACCCGGGGCGGGCGCGCCGAGCGTGAACCCGACCGCCCGCGCCCCCTCGACGACGTCGGCCTCGCGCACGAGGCGCTCCGTGCGCGGGTCGGACGCGTTGTACACGCACGCGACCTGGGCCTGCTCGTAGATGCGGCCCTTGGCCGCCGCGTACGCGTCGAGCGAGCCGTGCCAGTCGAGGTGGTCGGGCGCGATGTTGAGCACCGCGCCGGCGAGGACGGAGAGGGACTGCGTGAAGTGGAGCTGGAAGCTCGAGAGCTCGACGGCGAGCACGTCGTGGGCGGGCTCGGTCGCGGCGCGGACGACCGGGTCCCCCACGTTCCCGACGGCCGGCGCGTCGAGGCCCGCCGCCGCGAGGATCGACGCGAGCATCTCGACCGTCGTGGTCTTGCCGTTCGTGCCCGTGACCGCGAGCCACGGCGCGGGCGTCCCGGCGCCGTCCCCGTGGTCGCGGGGCACGCGGAGCCGCCACGCGAGCTCGACCTCGCCCCAGACGGGGACCCCGGCCTCCTGCGCGCGCACCAGCAGCGGGTGGTCCGGACGCCACCCGGGGCTCACCACGACGAGGTCGACGCCCGCGAGGCTCGCACCCTCCGCGTCGTGCACGTCGGCGTCGTCGGCGCGGGCGTCGACCGTCACGACGGACGCGCCGCGCGCCGCGAGCACCTCGGCGGCCGCCCGGCCGCTCACGCCCAGCCCGGCGACGAGCACGTGCTGCCCGGCCGGGTCGTAGGGCCCCGGCGCCTCGGCGGCGGTCACGTGACGACCCACTCGCCGTAGAAGAGCCCCAGCCCGAGGCCCGCGCACAGCGCGGCGATGAGCCAGAAGCGGATCACGATCGTGACCTCGCCCCAGCCCGTGAGCTCGAAGTGGTGGTGCAGCGGCGCCATCTTGAACACGCGTCTGCCGGTCGCCTTGAAGTAGCCGATCTGGATGACGTCCGACATGAGGACGATGACGAACAGACCGCCGATGATCGCGGCGAGGATCTCGGTGCGCGACACGATGGAGATGCCGGCGAGCGCGCCGCCGAGCGCGAGCGCGCCGGTGTCGCCCATGAAGATCTTCGCGGGGCTCGCGTTCCACCACAGGAACCCGAAGCACGCGCCCATGAGGGCGGCGGCGATGATCGCGAGGTCGCGCGGGTCGCGGACCTCGTAGCAGGCCGTCGTCGACTCGACGAACCGCTGGCAGTTCTGGTTGATCTGCCAGACGGTCACCATGAGGTACGCGCCGAAGACGATCATCGAGGCGCCGGTCGCGAGGCCGTCGAGCCCGTCGGTGAGGTTCACCGCGTTGGACCACGCCGTGACGAGGAAGTTCGCCCAGATCACGAAGAGCACGAGCCCGACCGCGGTGCCGGCGAACGCGAGGTCGACCGGCGTGTCGCGCAGGAACGAGATCTTGGTCGAGGCGGGCGTGAGGTCGTGCCCGTTGGGGAACTGCAGCACGAGGATCGAGAAGACGACGCCGACGACGCCCTGCCCGACCATCTTCGCGACGGGCGAGAGCCCGAGGCTGCGCTGCTGGCGGATCTTCGTGTAGTCGTCGAGGAACCCGACGAACCCGAGCCCGCACGTGAGGAACATGACGAGCCACGCGCTCGCGCTCGGCGCACGGCCGGTCGCGAGCGAGCCCGCGCCCCAGCCGAGCACGGCCGCCACCAGGATGACGACGCCGCCCATCGTGGGCGTCCCGCGCTTGGTGAGGTGCGAGGTCGGGCCGTCCTGGCGGATGAACTGGCCGTAGTGGTGCTTGACGAGGAAGCGGATGAAGGACCGGGTCCCGAACAGGGAGACGAGGAGCGCGACGAGCGCGGCGAGGACGATCGCGATCATGCGGGCACCTGCTCACCCGTGAGCTCGTTGGCGAGCCGCCACAGCCCCGCACCCTTGGACGACTTCACGAGCACCACGTCACCCTCCTTCAGCTCCTCGCGCAGCAGCGCGGCCGCCTCCTGGACGTCGGCGACGTGCACGACCTCGCTCCCCCACGAGCCCTCGCGGCGCGCGCCGTCGACGATCCCGCCCGCGCCGGCGCCCACGACCACGAGCCACCGGATGTTGAGACGTACCACGAGCTCGCCGAGCTCGTCGTGCACGCCGCGCGAGTCGTCGCCGAGCTCGAGCATCTCGCCGAGCACCGCGACCGAGCGGCGCCCGGTCTGCTTGGCCATGACGGCGAGCGCGCGCAGGCCGGCGCGCATCGAGTCGGGGTTGGCGTTGTAGGAGTCGTCGATGATCCGGACGCCGTCCGGACGGTCGACCACGTGCATGCGGTGCGGGCTCGCGGGCCCGGCCTCGGACAGCACGCGCGCGACGTCCTGCGGGCTCGCGCCGAGCTGGAGCGCGCCGGCCGCGGCGGCGAGCGCGTTGGTCACGTGATGCTCGCCGACGAGGCGCAGGTCGACCCGCAGCGGCTCGGCCCCGGGCGCGTGCAGCTCGAACGACGCCCGTCCCTCCGCGTCGATCCGCACGTCGCTCGCGCGCACGTCGGCCGACGGGATGGTCCCGAACGTCACGACCGGCCCGTCCGTCAGGCGCGACATGGCCGCGACGCGGAGGTCGTCCGCGTTGAGCACCGCGACGCCGCCCGGGCGCAGGCCCTGGACCAGCTCGCCCTTGGCGCGCTCGATGGCCTCGACGGACCCGAAGTGACCCAGGTGCGCCGAGCCCACGACCAGCACGACGGACACGTCGGGCGGCGCGATGCGCGTGAGGTAGGTGAGGTTGCCCTCGTGGTCGGCCCCCATCTCGAGCACGAGGAACCGCGTCTCGCGGTCCGCCCCGAGGACCGTGAGCGGCAGCCCGATCTCGTTGTTGAACGAGCCGCGCGGAACGATCGTCGGACCGAGCGGCGACACGAGCGCGCCCAGCAGGTCCTTGGTCGTCGTCTTGCCGACGGACCCGGTGACCGCGACCACCCGGACGTCGGCCTCCTCGCGCAGCGTCGCGAGGACGTAGCGGGCGAGCTCGCCGAGCGCCGTCTGCACGTCGTCGACGACGACGCACGGGACGCCCTCGAGCTCGCGCGCGGCCAGGACGAGGGTCGCCCCGGCCGCGACGGCGGCGGCCGCGTAGTCGTGGCCGTCCACGTGCTCGCCGGGCAGCGCGACGAACAGCGACCCCTCGGTCGCGTCGCGCGAGTCGATGACGACGGGACCCGTCACCCGGGCACCTGCGAGGGCGGCGCCCACGGCGCCGCCCGTCGCTGCGGCCACGTCGGCCGCAGTCAGCTCGATCATGCGTCCTGCTCTCCTGTCGGCGCGGCGCCTGCCCCCCTGGGCCGGGTCTCGGCCTGCCGGGCGGCGAGCGCCGCGCGCGCCTCGACGCGATCATCCAACGGATGGTTCACGCCGTCGATCTCCTGCCAGATCTCGTGGCCCCGCCCCGCCACGAGCACCGTGTCGTCGTCGGCGGCACCCAGCACGGCGTCGCGGATCGCGTCCGCGCGCGGTGCCACCTCGACGAGCGTCACGGTCCGGCCGCCCGCGGCGGCCCGGTGCTGCCCGGCCTGCGCGTCCAGCGCGGCCCGTGCTCCCTCGAGGACGGCGGCACGGATCGCCGCCGGGTCCTCGCCGTGCGGGTCGTCGTCGGTCACGACGACGACGTCCGCACGTTCGACGGCAACCCTACCCATGGTCGGCCGCTTGCCCGTGTCGCGCTCCCCGGTCGCGCCGAACACGACGACGAGCCGGCCCGCCGTCGTCGGGCGCAGGGCGTCGAGCGCGAGACCGAGCGCGTCGGGGTTGTGCGCGAAGTCCACGACGACGCGCGGACCCGTGGCGCCCGAGACCGTCTCCATGCGGCCCGGGACCGCGGGAGCCACGCCGCCCGCGCGCTCGAGGGCCGCCTCCAGGACGGCCACGTCCACGCCGGACTCGACCACCATCGCGAGCGCGAGGGCGACGTTGGCCACGTTGAACGGACCCGGCAGCGTCGTGCGGGTCGCGAGCCGGCGTCCGTCGTCGTGCACGAGGACCAGCCCCTGGCCGTCCGCGGCCTGCGTCACCTCGGCGACGGTCCAGCCCGTCCCGGGTGCCTGGGCGCCCGGGAGCCGGACCGGGACGACCGGCACGGTCGCGTCGTCGAGCAGGCGCAGGGCCCACGCCCGGCCGTCGCCGTCCGCGGGGACGACGACGGCCCCGCGGCGCGCGTGCGCCGGCGTGAAGAGCGTCGCCTTGGCCTCGAAGTAGGCCTCGAGCGTGCCGTGGAAGTCGAGGTGGTCCTGGCTGAGGTTCGTGAAGCCCGCGACGTCGTAGACCACCGGGTCGACGCGGTGCAGCGCGAGCGCGTGCGAGGAGACCTCCATCGCGAGGGCCTCGACGCCGTCGTCGACCATGGTCGCGAGCATCGCCTGCAGGTCGGCCGCCTCGGGCGTCGTGAGCGCGCTCGGGACGACACGGCCCGCCGACCGGATCTCCACGGTGCCCACGAGGCCCGTCGTGCGGCCGAGCGCCGAGAGCACGGCGTCGAGCACGTACGTCGTGGTGGTCTTGCCGTTCGTGCCGGTCACCGCGAACGTGGCCAGGTGGGCGGTCGGCTCGCCGTACGCGCGCGCCGCGAGCGTCCCGAGCACCGCGCGGGGGTCGTCGACCGCCAGCACCGGCACCGTCAGCCCGCTCCCGGCCAGGAGCGCCACGCCGGCCGCGTCCGTGACGACCGCGACCGCGCCCGCCGCCACCGCGTCGGGCGCGAACCGGGCCCCGTGCACGTGCGCGCCGGGCAGCGCCACGAACACGTCGCCCGGCGCCACCGTGCGGTTGTCCGCCCCGACGCCCGTGACGACGACCGAGCCGTCGGTCGCGTCGTCGAGCACCGCGACGCCCTCCGCCAGCCGGGCCAGCGGGAGCCGTGCGGACGTGCGGGGGCGCAGGCGAGGAGCGGGGGACGTCACGGGATGAAACCTATCGTGCGGGCGGGCGGCGTCCGGGTCGAGGACCCGGCTCACCACGTCGCCTTGTAGGGCTTGGCGGTGCCCGAGCTCGGTGCCACGCCGAGGTCGTGCAGGCCGAAGCCCATGACCTTGCTGAACACCGGCGCGGCCGTCTCGCCGCCGTAGATCGACGTCTTCGGGTCCTTGAGGAAGACCCCGACGGTGAGGCGCGGGTGGTCCGCAGGCGCGAAGCCCACGAACGACGACACGATCGACGAGAGCTTGCCGCCCGCGCCGGCCGCCTCGGCGGTGCCCGTCTTGCCCGCGACCTGGTAGCCCGGGACGGCCGCCTTGGCCCCCGTCCCGTCGTCGCCCTTCACGACGCCCTCGAGCATCCGCGTGAGCTGCTTGGCGGTCTTCTCCGAGACGACGCGCTGGCCGTCGGCCAGGGCCGCGGGGGTCACGGTGCCGTCGGGCGCCGTCGTGGACCCGACGACGTGCGCGGGGGCGCGCACGCCGCCGTTCGCGATCGTCGAGTACACGCCCGCCGCCTGGACGGCGTTCACGGTGAGGCCCTGCCCGAACTTCACGGTGTACCGGGTGCGGCCGTCCCAGTCCTGCGGCTGGCGGAGGAGGCCCGCCGACTCGCCCGGCAGCCCGAGGCCCGTCTTCTGGCCCAGCCCGAACGCGCGCATGGTGTCGTACTGGGCCTGGTCGGTGAGCTTCGAGCCCGCCTGGACCGTCCCGGAGTTCGACGACTCGGCGAGGATCCCGGCGAGCGTGAGCTTCTCGACGCCGTGCTGGTGCGAGTCGTGGAAGGCCTGCCCGTTCGGCGTCGTGAAGGTGTACCCGACCTCGTACTTCGACGTCGGCTTCGCCAGACCCGACTCGAGCAGCCCGGCCATCGTGATGATCTTGCCCGTGGACCCGGGCTCGAACGTGCCCTCGACCGCCACCGAGCCGCGCTCGGAGACCGGCACCGACGAGTCGTTGGGGTCCGCCGTGCCCGAGTTCGCGAGCGCGTACAGCGCGCCGGTCTTGACGTCCTGGACGACGACGATCACCCAGGTGGCTCCCGTGTCCTTCTTCGCCTTGTCCGCGGCGTCCTGGGCGTACCACTGGATGTCCTGGTCGATCGTGAGCGCCACGTCGGAGCCGGGCACCGCGGCCTTGTCCTGGTCGGTCCCGGTGGGGATGCGCTGGCCGTTGACGCCCTGCTCGAACGTCTCCTGCCCCGGCGTGCCCGCGAGCTGCCCGTCGAGGACCTTCTCCAGGCCGCCCGCGCCCTGCTGCGACGCGTCGACGTAGCCGAGCAGGTTCCCCGCGGTCGCGCCGGCCGGGTAGACCCGCTCCGAGGTCTGCTGCGACGAGATCCCCGTGATCCCGAGCGCGTCGATCGCGCGCCAGGTCTCGGGCAGCAGGTCCTTCGCGAGGACCTTGTACTGCATGAGCCTGCCGTTCGACGACGCGTTGAGCGCCGCGCCGAGGGTGCTCGCGTCCTGGTGGATCAGGGGCGCGATGAGCTTGGCCGCCGCGACGGCGCCCGTGCCGAGCTCGCCCGTGCCGCGGTACGCCGCGACCTGGGCGTCCGACGGGACGAACGTCGCGACGTTCTTCGGGTTGGCGATGAGCGTGTACCGCGCCTGGCTGGTCGCCAGGACGACGCCGTTGCGGTCGGTGATCTGGCCGCGCGTCGCGGGCAGCTCGGTCGTCGTGAGGCGGTCGGTGTGCCCGCGGGCCGCGAGGGCGGGGCCGTCGTAGAGCTGGACGTACGCGAGGCGGAGCAGGAAGGCGACGAGCACGAGCGCGACGAGCGCCGCGACCCAGCGCAGCCGCACCTCGGGCCGGCCGGCCTTCCGGAACCGTGAGGGCCGCGGCGCGGGGCGACGGGCCGCGGGTGCGGGCCGGCGCGGCGGCGTCGTGGTCCGCGGCGGGTTGGCGTTGCCCTTCGTGCGCGCCACGTTCGTCGCGGGCTGCCCGCCGGACGCCGTCCGCGTCGCGGAAGCGCGCGCGGTCGCCCCGCGGGGCGTCGTCCGGCGAGCCGCCGGCTGACGGCTCGGCGCGCCGCCCGACCGGGTGGTGGTCGCCTGCCGCGGCGCGCGCCCCGTCGCCGCCGAGGACCGCTCGGCGGCCCGAGGGGCGCCGGTGCCGGTGCGCGGCGTCGTCCGCGGCGCGCGCGGCGCCCCGGACCCCGTGCCGCGGTCCGCCGAGCGGGGGCTCATCCCTTGGCCCCTGCCGCCTCGGGCGTCGCGATCACCTTGCCGTCCGACAGCCGAAGGAAGCCCTGGCCGGTGCCCGGCACCATGCCGAGCGACCGCGCCGTGCGGGCGAGCGCGCCCGGCGCGGAGGCCGCGTCGAGCTTGGAGGTGAGGTCCTGGACGTCCTGCGCGGTCTGCGAGACCTGGGCGTTGAGCGCGTTGCGCTCGAACGAGTCGCGGGCCATCTGGATGTTCAGCAGCAGCGCCGTCACGAGCGCGCCCGCGACGATGGCCACGCACAGCGCGACGAACGGCACGCGCGAGCGTCCCGTCGCGGGGGCGCGGACGACCCGCAGCCGGGGCCGCGGTGCCTCGGCGGCGCGCGGTGCGCCGCCCTTCGGGTCGGTGGCGGGCTCGAACTGGCGCAGCACGCGCGCCGTCGCGCCGGCGGACGCGGTCATGGGCGTGCCTCCTGAGGACGGTGGGACGAAGCGGGACGGGTGGCGGACGGGCGGGCGGCCGCAGGGCGGCGTCGGGAGCCCTCCTGCGCGGCGATCTCGCGCAGGACGTGGTCCGGGGTGGGGCGCAGACGCTCCGCGGCACGCAGGCGCACCGAGGCGGACCGCGGGTTGCGCTCGAGCTCGGCCCGGTCCGCCTCCTCCGCGCCGCGGGTCAGCAGGCGCAGGTAGGGGCGGTGGGTCTCGGGCTCGACCGGGAGGTCGGGCGGGGCGCTCGACGTCGCGCCGCGGGCCAGCTCGCGCTTGACGAGGCGGTCCTCGAGCGAGTGGTAGGACTCGACGACGATCCGGCCGCCCACCGCCAGCACCGCGACCGCCGCGGGCACCGCACGCTCGAGCACCGTGAGCTCGCCGTTCACCTCGATGCGCAGCGCCTGGAACGTGCGCTTCGCGGGGTTGCCGCCGGTCTGGCGCGTCGCCGCGGGGATCGCCCCCCGCACCACGTCGACGAGCTCCGCGCTGCGCTCCCACGGCCGCTGCTCACGGCGCCGGACGATCGCCCGCGCGACCCGGGGAGCGAACCGCTCCTCCCCGTAGTCACGCAGGATGCGCACGAGCGCCGCCTCGTCGTAGGTGTTGAGGACGTCGGCGGCCGTCGGGCCCGTCGTCGGGTCCATGCGCATGTCGAGCGGGGCGTCGTGCGCGTAGGAGAACCCGCGGTCGACCTCGTCGAGCTGGAGCGACGAGACGCCCAGGTCCATGAGGACGCCCTGGACCGCGTCCAGGCCCTGGCCCGCGACGACGTCCTCGATCTCGTCGTACACCGCGTGCACCGCGACGAACCGGTCGCCGAAGCGCGCGAGGCGCTGCGACGCCAGGGCGATCGCCTCCGGGTCGCGGTCGATGCCGATCACGCGCGCCGTCGGGACCTGCTCGAGCACCGCCTCGGTGTGGCCGCCCATGCCGAGCGTGCAGTCGACGAGGGTCGCGCCCGGTGCCGCGAGAGCGGGGGCGAGGAGGTCGACGCACCGCTGCAGGAGCACCGGCAGGTGCCGGCCCGCCGCGTCTCCGCGGCGCTCGTCGCGCTCCGTCCCAGGCATCGGTCCCCTCCCTTCGCTGCTGGTGCCGTGCTGCCGGCCGGGCCACCCGGTCAGGTCTCCCTCCGCGACCCTCTGACGCCGGGGAAGTGACGTCAGAACGGGCGGGAGGAGGCCTGGTCGTGCGGGCCGTCCGAACGCTTCTCGAGGTGTGCGGGTCGTGCTCGGTGCTCGTCCTGCTCGCGCAGTCAGAGCCGCAGCCCCGGGACCACCTCCTCCGCGGTGCGTGCGTACTCGCCCTCCTGCTCGGCGAGGTAGGTCTGCCAGGCCGCGAGGTCCCAGACCTCGACGCGGGTACCGGCGCCGATCACGGCGACGTCCCGGTCCAGGCCTGCGTACTCCCGCAGCGCGGGCGGGATCGAGATCCGGCCCTGCTTGTCCGGCACCTCGTCGCTCGCACCGGACAGCAGCACCCGCAGGTAGTCGCGCGCCTGCTTGCTCGTCACGGGAGCCTCACGGATCTGGTCGTACATACGGCGGAACTCGTCCATGGGGAGCAGGAACAGGCAGCGCTCCTGCCCTCGGGTGAGGACGAGGCCCGGTGCCAGCTGCCCCCGGAACTTGGCCGGGAGGACGAGGCGCCCCTTCTCGTCGAGACGAGGCGTGTACGTGCCCAGGAGCAGGCTCGGAACCCCGCTGAAGGACTCGAGCACGGCACGCACCTCCTCCTGCCTCCCATTGCCCCCACATTACTCCACTTCCCTCCACTCTTCGCTCGTCGAACGGGGGCTTTCACCCCGTCTTCACCGCGTCACCGCAGGTCAGCGCGGTGGGGCGTGGTGGAGGGCTGGGGGGCGCCGCGGCGTGCCGGTCCGGAGACGCCGGCCGGGCGAGTACCCCGACGGCGGCGCGGTGGCGCGTCGTGGGACGTCGAGGGGGCGACCGGTGGAGCGATGTGGAGTGACCTGCGCCACGTGCAATAGGCTCGTGCTACGACGCCGCCGGTCGCCCGGACGCGTCCCCTGGCAGGGCGGACCCCCGCTCACGACCGACGGAGGTCCACGTGCTCCTCGACTCCAGCGGCACCCACGACGCCACCACGTCGCTGCCCGGCAGCGCCCTCGACGACCTGGTCACGGTGACCGGGCGGATCCGCAAGGCGGTCGAGTCCGTCGTCACCGGTCGCTCCGACGCCGTCGACGTCACGCTCGCGGTGCTCCTCGCCGGCGGCCACCTCCTCATCGAGGACGTGCCCGGCGTCGGCAAGACCACGCTCGCGAAGGCGCTCGCCCGGGCCGTCGACGGCAGCGTCGGCCGGATCCAGTTCACCCCCGACCTCCTGCCGAGCGACCTCACGGGCGTGAGCATCTACCGCAGCCAGACGCACGAGTTCGAGTTCCGGCCGGGCCCGGTGTTCTCGAACGTCGTGATCGGCGACGAGATCAACCGGGCCTCCCCCAAGACGCAGTCCGCGCTCCTCGAGTGCATGGAGGAGGGCCAGACGACGGTCGACGGCGTGACGCACGCGCTCCCGCGCCCGTTCTTCGTCGTCGCGACGCAGAACCCGGTCGAGATGGAGGGGACCTACCCACTGCCCGAGGCGCAGCGCGACCGGTTCATGGCGCGGCTGTCCGTGGGCTACCCCGAGCCGGCGGCCGAGCTCCAGCTGCTCGACCGGATGGAGACGCACGACCCGCTCGCCGAGGTCACGCCGGTCGCCGACGTCGAGACGGTCGCGCGGCTCGTCAGCACCGTCCGCGGCATCTGGGCCTCCGACGCCGTGAAGCAGTACGTGCTCGCGCTCGTCTCCGCGACCCGGGAGCACCCGTCGCTGCGCCTCGGCGCGTCGCCGCGCACGACGATCCAGCTCCTGCGCGCCTCCAAGGCGGTCGCCGCGATGGACCAGCGCGACCACGTGCTGCCCGACGACGTCCAGCGGCTCGCGGTCCCCGTCCTCGCGCACCGCCTCATCACCACGACCGAGGCGCGGCTCGCCGGCCAGACCCCGGCCGACGTCGTCGCGGCGATCGTGGAGCGGACCGCCGTGCCGGCGCGCGCGGACCGCTCGCTCGACCGGCGCTGAGGCGGCGGCGTCGTGGCCAGGGCGCGCACCACCCGGGTGCGGCTCACCGACCGGGGCATCGTCCTCGTGGTCGGAGGCGGGGTCCTCGCCCTCGCGGGCGTGGACCTGCACCTGCCCGACGTCGTCGCGATCGGGATCGCCCCGCTCGTCGCCGTCGCCGCGGCCGCGCTGTGGATGCGCCTCGTGGGCGTCGACCGGGGCCGGACCGCCCTCACCACGACGCGCCGCGTGCTGCCGAACCCCGTCGTGCGCGGCCAGGTGACCGAGGCACGCCTCGCGGTGCGGCCGGCGCACCTGACGTCGGCAGCGACCGCGCAGCTCGCGCGCACGCGCGTCGCCGAGAACGTGTCGACGCAGCTCTCCCACCGCCCGCCGCGCGGGTCGCAGCGCACGGGCACCGACGAGATCGTGGTGACCTACCAGCTCCACCCGTCCGCGCGCGGACGCTGGCTCCTCGGCCCCGCGAGCGCGACCGTCGAGGACCCGTTCGGGCTCGTCCGCACGGTCCAGCCGTTCGGCTCGACGACGACGGTCACCGTCTGGCCGAGCACCTACCCGCTCCCCGTGCGCGCGGCGCGCAGCCTCGCGGTCGCCAGCGACGCGGCGAGCGGCTCGCGCGCCGCCTCCCCCGACGACGCCGTGCTGCGCGAGTACGTGGCGGGCGACGACCCGCGCCGCATCCACTGGGCGAGCGCCGCGCGGCGGGGCGAGCTCATGGTCCGGTCCGACGAGGGGGCCGGGCTGCCGCCCGTGACCGTGCTGTTCGACCGTGGCCTGCTCCCGACCCGGGACGCCGCGAGGTCGTGGGACCACGTGCGGCCCGCCGAGCGCGGCGAGTGGGCCGTCGAGTGCGCCGCGTCGATCGCGGTCTCGCTCGTGGAGGCCGGCCACGCCGGCCGGATCGTGGGGACGTCGTCCGACGGCGCGGTCGCGGCCGTGCCGCACGTCCCGGGGGGCCGTGGCGAGGGCCGCTCGGGCATCCTCGAGCAGGCGGTGGACCTGACCGGGCTGCGCGACGGGGCCGAGGCGGACCGCGCGGTCGCCGCGACCGCCGCCGCCCTGCGGGTCGACCGGCACGCCGACGAGCTGACGTTCGCGGTGCTGCGGCCCCAGTCCGGCGCGGCCCAGCACGCGCTCGCCCACCTCGGCGGCGAGGGCGACCACGCCGCCGTCGTGGTCGTCGACCGCACCTCGTCGCAGGCGCAGCACCGCGCCGCCCAGGACACGGTCGCCGCGCTGCGGGCCGCCGGCTGGCGCGCGCTCGCCGTCGTCGAGGGCAGCGGGCTCGAGGCGACCTGGCTCAATCTCGTGCAGGAGGCGGCGTGGTCATGACCTCGCTCACCGTCCGGCGGCGCGCGCTCGCGCAGACCGCGCTGGTCGCCGTCGCCGTGGGAGCCGGCGCTCTCACGCTCACGAAGGTGGTGTGGCCCGGGGGCTGGGTGGCCGCCGTGCTCGGCAGCCTCGCGCTCGTCGCCGCCGTGGTCGCCGGGGTCCGGTGGGCGGCCCAGTCGAGAGGCTCGGGCGCGCTCGTCGCGGTCGCCCCCACGCTCGTGGGCGCCGTCGTCGCCGGCTTCCTCTGGGTCACGCTCGGCACCTCGCAGGCGGTCGAGGACCCGAGCGCCGCGCCCCTGCCCGACGACCCGGTCTCCGCGGCGTTCACCGCGCTCGGGCGGCTCCACGAGCTCGCGGCCCAGTCGGTGGCCCCCGTCGACGCGTCCGCGCCGGTGCTCAGCGCGATCCTCAGCGCGACGCTCGTGCTCTATCTCCTCGGGGACGTCCTCGCGGTCACGCTGCGCTCCCCCGTCGCCGCCGCGGTCCCCGCGCTGGTGCTGTGGATGCCGGCGCTCGTGATCGTCGCGCGGGTGCCCGTCGCGTGCGTCGCCGTGACGCTGCTCGCGCTGCTCGTGCTGCTCGCGGTCTCGCGCGTCGACCCTCGTCCCGGCGCCCGCGACGCGGGCACCACGACCGCCGCGGCCGTCGGCGTGGCCGCGGCCGTGACCGCCGTCTCGCTCGTGGTCGGGGCGGGCGCGGTCGCCGTCCAGCAGAACGGCTCGCGGCCCCTCACCCAGCTCTTCGGCTCGAACAGCGGGACCGGACGGCTCGGCAACAACCTCGACGTCCTGCGGGACCTCGGGGACCGGCCCGACACCACCGTCATGACGGTCCGGGCGTCGTCCGCAGACGGCAAGGACGACGGCTCGGACGTCGCCGTGGGCCCGCTGCGCGTGTACACGCTCACCGACTTCGACGGCTCGTCGTGGAAGCCCGACGACGTGCTCAGCGACGCCGACGACGTCGCGCCCGGCCAGCTCCTCGGCGCGACCGCGTCGGGCACGGCGGGGAGCACGGTCGACGTGCGCGTCGACCCGAGGCTGCTGCCGCGCTACCGCCTCGCGGTCACGACCGACCCGCGCAGCGTCCAGACCGCGACGGCGAGTCCGCTGCGGTACGACGCGGACCGGGACGAGGTCTACCGGGTGTCGGGCGACGGGCGGGAGCCGTACACGCTCACGGTCCACCAGCGCGACCTCACCGCCGACCAGCTCAAGCAGGAGAGCGCCCGGTTCGGCACCGACAGCGGGCTCCCGGTGAAGCTGCGCCGCGAGGCGCTCACCGTGCCCGACACCGCGCACATCGCGGACGTGACCGCGCTCGCGCAGAAGATCACGGCCGGCGACACGACGGACTACGCCAAGGCGCTCGACCTCCAGACGTACTTCCGGGACGCCCAGCGGTTCACCTACTCGACCAAGGCGCCGAAGGGCGGCTCGGACGCGGTCTGGTCCTTCCTGCAGACCAAGGAGGGCTACTGCGTCCAGTTCTCCACGGCCATGGCCGTCATGCTGCGGACGCTCGGCATCCCCGCCCGGGTGGGCGTCGGCTACCTGACGCGGGCCCCCGGCGCGGACGGCGTCACGAACGTGACCGGCCAGGACGCGCACGCCTGGCCCGAGGTGTACTTCGAGCAGTCGGGCTGGGTGCGGTTCGAGCCGACGCCCGCGGTGCAGTCCGGGATCGCACCGAGCTACACCGACGTGTACGGGAGCTCGCAGTCCCAGAGCTCGCAGCCGAACGACGTGCCCACCGGGCGCTCGACGGCCGACCCGAACGAGGCCCTGCCGGAGGAGACCGCGACCTCGCAGTCCCAGCCGATCGGCACCGCCGCGACCCGGCGTGACGGCAACCTCGTGGTGATCGTCAGCGTGGCGCTGCTGCTGGTCCTCGCGGCCGCCGCCGTGACCGTGGTCCTCGCCCGCAGGCGCCGGGCCCGTCCGATCGACGGCGCCGAGGAGGCCTGGGCGGGCCTGCGCCGGCGTCTGGCGTCCGAGGGTGTCACGTGGCCGGACTCCGCGACCCCGCGGCAAGTGCCCGACCTCGTGGCGAGCGCGGTCCACGACGCGTACGGGACCTGGCCCGACGACGCCGACGCCGCCCTGCGCGAGCTGGCGCGGGCGGTCGAGGCGGACCGCTACGCACGGCCCGAGCCGGCGCGCGTCGCCCCCGTGGACGGGCCCGCCGGTGCGGAGAGCACGACGGGGACGGCCGCGTCGGGCGACTCACCGGCGGTGCGGTGGGCGAACCTCGTCGACGACGTCGTCGCGGCAGCCCAGAAGGAGCTCAGCGGCCGCCTTCGTGGCGGCGACGCTCCCAACGCTCCTCGAGGCGGGCGAGGAACGACTCGCGCTTCGTAGCACGCGCCGCAGGCCGCGACGACGCCGTCGCACGAGTGCCTCCGACCACGCCGATCGGCCCGGACTTGGCCTTGCGCCGCAGCAGCGCGAACGCCACGCCCGCGAACATCAGCACGAATCCGGCCACGCCGAGCCACCACTGGGAGGCCGCCGCGCCGAGGACGAGCACGAGCAGGCCGGCAGCGGCGGCGAGGAAGCCGACGACGTAGCGCCAGAGCGGATGCCGCTCGGCAGACTGCAGCGTGTTGGCGAGCCGTGGATCGTCCGAGGTCAGAGCTTGTTCCATCTGCTCCAGGACTCGCTGCTCGTACTCAGACAGAGGCATGACGACCTCCGGTCGCTCGCTCGACGTGTTGTTACTCCGAGGATAGTTCCCCACTCGGCAGCGTGGTAGTCGAGCGGGTCACAGCTGAGGCACGACGGACCGAAGCGGCGCCGAACCGGGCCCGGACGGCGTCGAGCGCCTCCTCCGCGGCCCGCACGACCTCGGACGCCTCGCTGGTCGCGTCGTCGAGCGTGAGCTGCACGGCGGCACGTCCGCGCTCCTCGAGCTGCTCGGTCCGCACGCCCACCAGGCGGACGGCCAGCCCGCGCAGGTCGGTCGCCGCGACGAGCTCGCGCGCGACGGTCCCGATCTCCTGTCCCGTGTCCGTGGGAGAGACGAGCGTGCGCGCCCGGGTCACGGTCCGGAAGTCGCTCGTCCGGACCTTGACGGTCACGACCCGCGCCACGAGCCCTTGTGCGCGCAGCCGCGCCGCGCACCGGTCCGCCAGCTCGAGGACCGTGGCCGCCACGACGGCGCGGTCCCGCACGTCCTGCGGGAACGTCGTCTCGTTGCCGATCGACTTCTCCTCGTGCTGCGGGGTCACGGACCGGTGGTCGCGTCCCCACGCGAGGTCGTGCAGGTGGCCGCCCAGGCTCGGTCCGAGGAACGACCGCAGCCACTCGACCTCGGCGTCGCCGAGCTCGGCGACGGTGCGGATGCCGCGGCGCGCGAGCTGCTCCTCGGTCCGCTCCCCGACGCCCCACAGCGCCCCGACGGGCAGCGAGCGCAGGAAGTCGACGCTCGCCGCCGCGGGCACGAGCATCATCCCGTCGGGCTTGGCGTGGGTCGACGCGAGCTTCGCGACCAGCTTCGTGGACGCGATCCCGACCGAGCACGTGATGCCGTGCTCGGCCTGGACCCGCTCCCGCAGAGCCGCACCGATGCGCGTCGGAGCGCCGAGCCTGCGCCGCGCCCCCGAGACGTCGAGGAAGGCCTCGTCGACGCTCACCGGCTCGACGATCGGCGTGACGTCGCGGAACGCATGCATGACCGACCGCGAGACCGTGCGGTAGGCCATGTGGTCGGGCGGGACGACGACGGCCTGGGGGCACAGCCCGAGCGCGCGCGCCATCGGCATCGCCGACCGGACGCCGAACGCCCGGGCCTCGTACGTCGCCGACAGCACGACGCCGCGCGAGCGGCCCCCGACGATCACGGGGAGCCCGCGGAGCTCGGGACGCCGGGCGAGCTCGACGGACGCGAAGAACGCGTCCATGTCCACGTGCAGGACGGCGCACCCGTCCTCCTCGTCGCCCCAGTCCCGACGGGCCGACGCCGAACGCGGCGCACGGCTCACGAGGCCCTCGCCCGCGAGCCGGGCAGCAGGCTGAAGGTCGCGGCCGGGTCGACCAGCATGCCGACCTCGTCGCGGAAGTCCTCCGCGCAGCGCACGAGCTCGTCGGCCCGCGCGGCGTCGACGACGTCGAACCGCCCGGCGTCGATCGCGGCGCGCGTCCGCGCACCGCCCGCGAAGTAGACCGACCAGGCGCCGAGGTCGGGCTCCACGACCTCGACGAGGGCCCAGACCGAGCGACCGGTCCGCCGCCCCGCAGGGCGGCCGCGCAACGCCACCACGGCGGCGGCCGCACGGAGCGCGGCGAGGTGCGCGTGCACGAACCGTTCGGCCGGTTCGGAGGCCGCGTAGGCGGCGGCGAGCTCGTGGTCGGCCCGCGAGAGGAGGCGGAGCGCCTCGACCGGAGCGGGCGCAGGCGCCGCCACGTGGCCCGCCGTAGCGGCCCTTCGGTTCCCGCCCGGGACGCGTTCCGACCGTTCCATCACTCGCACCTCCTGAGCACCCAGGATCGAACACGTGTTCGAACCTGTCAACCGCTGCCACACTGGTCCCGTGAGCGCGCGCCGGACCCGACGGAACCGACAGGACCCACGATCCTCCGAGCCACTGACACCGGACCCCCTCGAGGCCGCGGGCAACGGGCGCCGGCGACGCGGCGGGCGCGGGGGCGGCGGGCTCCCCGAGGGCCTCCCGTCCGGGCCGGTGCCCACCTCGACCGGCACGGTCGAGCTCGAGGCCGACCCCGACCGCAACGCGGTGACCGTGGTCGTCAACGGCGCGCCCAGCTCGTACGTCGACCTGGACGACCCGGGCCTGCTCACGTTCGAGTACATGCAAGAGATGGCGGCCCTGGTCGGCACCGCGCCGCCCGGCCCGCTGCGGGTGGTCCACCTGGGCGCCGCCGGCTGCTCGTTCGCCCGGTGGGTGGAGCACGAGCGTCCAGGCTCGGAGCAGGTCGCCGTCGACCTCGACGCACGCCTCCTCGAGCTGGTCCGCACCTGGTTCGGGCTGCCTCGGGCGCCTCGGCTGCGGCTGCGCCCCGGGGACGCCCGCGAGGTCCTCGCGACGCTGCGCGACGGCTGGGCCGACGTCGTCGTGCGGGACGTGTTCGCACCCGACACCACCCCCGCGCACCTCACGACCGTCGAGTTCCTCGAGGACGTGTGGCGCGTGCTGCGGCCCGGCGGGCTCTACCTGGCCAACTGCGCCGACCGGCCTCCGCTCCCCCTCGCGCGCGCCGAGGCGGCGACGCTCGAGGCCGCGGGCGCGGACGACGTCGTCGTCGTCTCGGAGCCCGCTCTCCTGCGCGGGCGGCGGTACGGGAACCTCGTGCTGGCGGCGCGGCGTCCGGCCCGCGGCGACACCGCCAGGGACGACGTGGGCGACGACGCGGCCGGCGACGACGCGGTGCGGGTCCCGCTCGCGCAGGACGCCGCCCTCGCCCGCCGGCTGCGGTCGCTGCCCGTCCCCGCGCACGTCCTCGGCGGCGCCGAGCTCACCGCGTTCCGTGCCGCGGCCCGCCCCGTGCACGACGACGCCGCGCCCTACGGCGGAGGACGCGGCGTCGGGTAGCCACCGCGGAGCGGCGGTCAGCGGTCCGTCAGAGCGGACGGACCTTCTCGGCCTGGGGGCCCTTGGGGCCCTGGGTGATCTCGAACTCGACGCGCTGCGCCTCGTCGAGCGAGCGGTAGCCCTGGGTGTCGATCGCCGAGTAGTGCACGAAGACGTCGGCGCCGCCGCCGTCCTGGGCGATGAACCCGTAGCCCTTCTCCGCGTTGAACCACTTCACAGAACCCTGCGCCATGCTGTCCCTCTTGTCCTTCTGCCCGTCCCGGACGTCGGTGGCCGGACCCTTTCGCCCGCCCCTGTGCCGCCGCGACGAGCGCGGCAACGCGGACAGTCTGGCACGAACCGGTCGGAGCGGCCACAGATCCGTCGGAGTGTCGCAACCTGCGTCGCCGCAGGTCACGCCCCCGCGCCGGGTCGCTCAGTCGTCCGTGCGCTGGGCCAGGAAGCGCTCGAACTCGGCCCCCAGCTCGTCCGCGGTGGGCAGCGGGGCGTCGTCGGCGAGCAGGCTCGTCGCGCCGAACGACCGCGCGAACGCGTCGTACTGCTGCTCGAGCCCCCGCACGAGCGCGCGCAGCTCGTCCGACTCCGTGACCTGCCGGGCGACCTCCTCGGTCGTCTCGTGCGCGGCGGCCTCGAGCTCCTCGCTCGCGAGCTCCAGCCCGGTGGCTCCCTGGAGCATCCGCAGGGCGTGGAGCGCCGCCGGCGCGTACGCCGTCTGCGCGACGTAGTGCGGCACGTGGACCGCGTAGCCCACGGCGTCGTGCCCCGCCTGCCCGAGCCGGTACTCGAGCAGCGCCGCCGCGCTGGCCGGGACCTCGGCGCGGCCGAACCACGAGGGGTGCGACCCGACGAGCTCGCCGCGCGTGGCGTGCACGGTCAGGGAGCTGGGGCGGGTGTGCGGGACGGCCATCGGCACGCCGTGCACCGTCGCGACGAGCGACACGCCGAGCAGCTCGACGACCTCCTGCACCGCGGCCACGAACCGCTCCCACTGCAGGTCGGGCTCCGGGCCGTGCAGCACGAGGTAGCCGGTGCCCTCGGCGTCGCGCAGGTGGTCGATCGCGAGCGCCGGCTCGTCGTAGGCGGACCACCGCGAGCTCTCGAACGTCATGGACGCGCGCTTGGAGCGGTAGTCGAGGAGCTGGTCGACGTCGAACGTCACGAGCCGGCGCGGCTCGGAGTGCTCGAGCAGGTGCTCGCGCACCACCTGGCCGACGCCCCCCGCGTCGATGAATCCGTCGAGCACGTGCACGAGCACCGGGCCCGTGCCGCGCTCGTCCGGCGCGCCGAGCAGCTCGGCGACCGCCTGCTCGTCGATCTCGTAGATGCCTCGGGGGTCCAGCACGCGTCGTCCTCCGCCTCGTCCGTCGTCCTTCTCTTCGTCCCCAACACACGGAGGCCGCCACCGCTTCCCGGGCTCCACGACCCGGGCAGGGTGCGCCATACTTGATGGCCGCCGCGCGCGCCCGCACGGCGAGGAACGGAGGGCTCGTGCCGGACACGCCGCAGGACGCACCATCCCGGACGACGGCCGGCGCCGCCGACGCACGCCCGGACACCCGGATGCAGGACGAGCTCACGCTCGAGCAGGGTGTCGTCGACACGCTCTACGGGCGCCTCGACGAGCTGCGCGAGGCCACGTGGGACCGTCTGCGCAGCGTCCGGCGCGAGGGTCCGAGCGGCTCGCCGCAGAACCGCTCCGAGCGCGACGCGTTCGCGACGCTGTACGAGGACCGCGTGGCGCAGCTCCGGTCCGTCGAGGACCGCCTCGTCTTCGGGAGGCTCGACCTCGCGGACGGGACGACCCGCTACGTCGGCCGAATCGGCCTGACCGACCCGGAGCAGACCCCGCTCCTCACGGACTGGCGGGCCCCGGCGGCGCAGTCCTTCTACCGGGCGACGGCCGCGCACCCGGACGACGTCGCGCGCCGCCGCCACCTGACGACCCGCCTGCGCCGGGTGCTCGGGCTCGAGGACGACGTCCTGGACCTCGAGGCGACCGAGCGGCTGGGGCTGCGCACGCTCGCGGGCGAGGGCGCCCTGCTCGCCTCGCTCGGCGCGGGCCGCACCGCGCGCATGCACGACATCGTCGCGACGATCCAGCGCGAGCAGGACGAGATCATCCGTGCCCCCCTCGCCGGCACCCTCGTCGTGCAGGGCGGCCCCGGGACCGGCAAGACGGCCGTCGCCCTGCACCGGACCGCCTACCTGCTCTACGCGCACCGGCGCCAGCTCGAGCGCACGGGCGTCCTGCTCGTCGGGCCGAGCCGCGCCTTCCTGCACTACATCGACCAGGTCCTGCCCTCGCTCGGCGAGACGGGCGTCGTCTCGACGACCGTGGCCGACCTGCTGCCGGGCGTGACGGTGACCGCGACGGACTCGCCCGAGGTCGCCGAGATCAAGGGCCGGGCCGTGTGGTCGCGGATCCTCGTCCGGGCGGTACGTGCCCGCGAACGGGTGCCTGCGGCCGACGTCCCGCTCGTCGTCGAGGGCCAGCCGCTCGTCCTGCGGCGCGGCGACGTCCGCGACGCGCTGAGCCGGGCCCGCCGCTCGCACCGCCCGCACAACGAGGCGCGCGCCGGGTTCGCGCGCGACCTGCTCGGGCGGCTCGCGGGCCAGTACGCCGAGGCGCTCGGCGACCCCGACGCCGACCGCGCCGAGCTCCAGGACGACCTGCGCCGCAGCCGCGACGTCAAGGTCGCGATCAACCTCGCCTGGCTCCCGATCACGCCGGTCCGCCTGGTCGAGGACCTCTTCGCCAAGCCGCACCGGCTCGCCGAGGCCGCGCCCGAGCTCACGGCGGCCGACCGGGTCCTGCTCGCGCGCCCCGCGGGCTCGGGGTGGACCGAGGCCGACGTCCCGCTCCTCGACGAGGCGGCCGAGCTGCTCGGCGAGGACGACGCGCTCGAGCGCGCCGCCGCCCGCGAGCGCGCCGAGCAGAACGCGGCCGACCTCGAGTACGCGCGCCAGGTGCTCGAGTCGTCGGGTGCCGGCGGCGGGCTCGTCGACGCCGAGACCCTGGCCGGGCGGTTCGCCGACGGCGGCCCCGTCCTCACGACGGCGGAGCGGGCCGCGACGGACCGCCGGTGGGCGTACGGCCACGTCGTCGTCGACGAGGCGCAGGAGCTGACGCCCATGGCCTGGCGCGCGCTCGTGCGCCGCTGCCCCACCCGGTCGTTCACGGTCGTGGGCGACGTCGCCCAGACGACGGCGCTCGGTGGCGCCCGGTCGTGGGCCGCGGCGCTGCGGCCCCACTTCCGGGACGCGTGGTCGGTCGCCGAGCTCACGGTCAACTACCGCACGCCCGCCACGGTCGCGGACGCGGCGCTGCGGTTCGCGCGCGCCGCACGCCTCCCGGTGTCGCGTCTCAGCTCGGCCCGGGACGTCGACGACGCGCTGCGGCTCGTCCGCGTCGACCGGGCCGACGCGCTCTCCGCCGCGGCCGCCGCGCAGGCCCTGGAGCAGGTCGGGGACGTCGTGCGCGCCGACGGCACCGGCCGGGTCGCGGTGGTCGCGCCGGCCGGGCGTCGGGCGGCGACGGCCGAGGCGGTCGCTGCCGCGCTCCGCGAGACGCTCGGCGACGACTCGGCGGCGGCGCTGCTCGCGGGCGGCGCCGACGCACGGGTCGTGGTGCTCACGCCGCTCGAGGTCAAGGGCCTCGAGTTCGACGCCGTCGTGGTCGTCGAGCCCGCGGAGCTCGCGCGCGACGACCGCTCGGGCGCCTCGGACCTCTACGTCTCGTTGACCCGTCCGACACGCCGGCTCGTCGCGGTCCACCACGCCGAGCTGCCTCCCGGCCTCGGGGCGAGCGGCGACGGACGCGCCGGACGGGGCGCCGCGCGGGCCCGCTGAGCCGGGGTGCCCCGAGCCGGACGCAACCGTCCGGCAGGCGGAACTCGTTCGACACCAGGCGAGACGGCGGCGCACCATAGAGCCGTGCTACGCGCCCTCCTCCTCGAGAACCTGCATCCCCACGCCCGCACGATCCTGGAGTCCTCCGGGTTCGAGGTCGAGACCCGGTCGGGTGCGCTCGACGAGTCCGAGCTGATCGAGGCCCTCGACGGTGTCCACCTGCTCGGCATCCGCTCCAAGACGAACGTCACGGCGAAGGTGCTCGAGTCGGCCCCCTCGCTCACGACCCTGGGCGCGTTCTGCATCGGGACGAACCAGATCGACCTGCGGACCGCGGCCGCACGCGGTGTCGCGACCTTCAACGCCCCGTTCCAGAACACCCGCTCGGTCGTCGAGATCGCGCTCGGTGAGATCATCGCGCTCACGCGCCGCCTCACCGACCGCAACGCCGAGATGCACGCGGGCGTCTGGAACAAGTCGGCCGAGGGGGCGCACGAGGTGCGCGGCCGCACGCTCGGCATCGTCGGCTACGGCAACATCGGGACCCAGCTCTCGGTCGTGGCGGAGAGCCTCGGCATGTCGGTCGCGTTCTACAACACGTCGGAGAAGCTCGCCCTGGGCAACGCCCGCCGCATGAGCTCGCTCGAGGAGCTCCTCGAGATCTCGGACGTCGTCACGCTCCACGTCGACGGCCGCAAGGGCAACGCCGGGCTGTTCGGCGCCGAGCAGTTCGCCCGGATGAAGCCCGGGGCACTGTTCCTCAACCTGTCGCGCGGGTTCGTGATCGACACGGGCGCGCTGCGCGAGGCCATCCTCTCGGGTCACCTCGGGGGCGCCTCGATCGACGTCTTCCCGCACGAGCCGAAGCGCAAGGGCGACCCGTTCGAGTCGGACCTCCGGGGCCTGCCGAACGTCATCCTCACGCCGCACATCGGCGGCTCGACCGAGGAGGCCCAGGAGGCGATCGGCTCGTTCGTCGCGAACAAGCTGCGCGACTACATCGCGACCGGCTCGACCACGCTGTCCGTCAACCTGCCGAACCTCGCGCTCGAGCAGACGACCGGCGTGGCCCGCATCGCCCACCTGCACCGCAACACCCCCGGCGTGCTGGCGGCCGTCAACAACACGCTCGCGCAGCACGGCGTCAACATCGAGGGCCAGCTCCTCGCGACGCGTGGCGAGCTGGGCTACGTCGTCACGGACATCGGTTCACCCCTGCCCGACGGGGTGACCGAGGCGCTCGCCGCGATGGACCAGACGGTCCGCCTGCGCGTCCTGGCCTGACGCTCACGGACGCGGGCCGCGGCCCCGGGTCCCGGAGACGCACGAGGGCGGGTGGTCCCGTCGCCGATCAGGCGACGGGACCACCCGCCCTCGTCCAGGTCGTGGGCCGCTCGAGGCGGCCGTGGCCGCTCAGCCCGACTTGCGCCGGAACTCGCGCCGCACCGGCCCCTGCGTCTCCGACCCGTGCACGGCACCGCGGTCGCGTGCACCGTCCGAAGCACTGGTGTGCTGGGCCGCCTTCTTGCGGTCGAGTGCCTCGCGGAACTTGGCCTTGACCGCGTCGACCTCCTCGTCGGACCGGTGTCCGGGGTCGCTCATGTCGTTCCTCCTCCGTCGGATCCCCCTAGCCTGCCGTGACGCGGGGGTCCGCGCCACGGGAAATCGCAGGGCCACCCGCCGCGCGGGCCGGCCCCGCCGTGCTAGCGCTCGGCCGCCTCCTCGGCAGGCCGCTCGGGCCCCGACGACGCGTCGGCGGACGCGTCGTCGCCCGCGGGCGGCTCGTCCCGTCGCTCCCGGTCGACCCGGAGCGAGGTGATCGCGGCCTCGAAGTCCTCGAGCGAGTCGAAGGCCTGGTACACGCTCGCGAAACGCAGGTACGCGACCTCGTCGAGCTCGCGGAGCGGCCCGAGGATCGCCAGGCCGATCTCGTACGCGTCGAGCTCGGCCGAGCCGGAGCTGCGCAACGTCTCCTCCACGCGCTGCGCGAGGAGGGCCAGGTCGTCCTCCGAGACGGGGCGCCCCTGGCACGCCTTGCGCACGCCGCCGACGATCTTGTCGCGGCTGAACGGCTCGGTCGCGCCCGACCTCTTGACGACCGACAGGCTCGCGGTCTCGATCGTCGTGAACCGTCGGCCGCAGTGCGGGCACTGCCTCCGGCGGCGGATCGACTGACCGTCGTCGGACGTGCGCGAGTCCACGACGCGCGAGTCGGGGTGCCGACAGAACGGGCAGTGCATGGGCGAGCTCCAGGGGTAGGCCGGGGACGATGCTCAACCTACTAGGTGCCGGCGTCCGGCACGGGCGGCACGCGCCGAGGGCCGTCGACGCATGCAGCACGGGGGCGGCCGCCGTAGCGACCGCCCCCGTCGGGACGCCCCCGTCCCCTGCGTGGGACGCGACTCGCCTCGCGGCCCACGGACGTGCACGCCGACCCGCACGGGTCGACACCTCGCTCCTGACCCCCCAGCCAGCAGGTAAGGCACGACTAACTTAGGTGACCCTCACCCACTCGCGCAAGCCCGGGGTCCGTTCGGCAGACCTTCGCCGGTCGGGCCGGCGCCCCGCTCAGCCGCGCGCGACGGGAAGGAGGAGCTGCTCGCCGGCCCGCAGGCCGGCACCGTCGAGGTTGTTGAGCTTCTCGATCTCGGCGACCACGTCGCGCAGGTCCTCCCGCGGGCTCGCGACGGAACCCGCCAGGGCCCACAGCGTCTCCCCCGGCTGGACCACGTGCCGCGTCACCTCGACGCCCCGGTGCGGCGCGCCGGCCTGGGCGGCCCCGGTCGCGACGACTCCCGCGCAGGCGACCATCAGAGCCACGACCGCGAGCAGCACGCGCCCCCGGCGCGTCAGGCGCAGTGCGCCCGGCCGGAGCACCTCCTCGGGCGCGCGGCCGGATCCGCGGGGCCGGTCCGCCACCGGGCGGGTGGCCGGCGACTGCCGAGCGGTCACGGGCCGACAGCCACCGGGCCGCGGGGCGCGCAGGACGCCGTGCGTTGTCGTGTCCACCTCGAGAGGCCAGCTCACCGTCGCACTCATGCCACACCTCACTGCTCGTTCCGACCGTGCCGTCCCGCCCGCCGCACCAGCCCGGGCTCGTCGCCCGGATCTTCGAACACCTGTACGTCGAACGCCTGTACGATTCTTAGCACGGGCCGCCGACAGATGTCGAGACACGCTCGAACACATGTTTGAAACTGCACGTCAGGTGCCCTACGGTGGAGCCAGGTCGGGACCGCGCTCGCGTGAGGCTGCGCGACACGGCGGCGTCGACCAGGCAGCACGGGACGAGGAGCGTCGACGCAAGGGCCCACGGGCCCGCAAGGAGGACGGCATGGCCAGCGGCACCAGCGGCACGACGCGCGGACCGGGCGAGGGCGGCGACGGCGCGCTCGCGACCGTCCGCTCTCTCACCGAGACCCCCACCGGCCCCGACGGCCTCACCCGGCGCCAGCGCCTCGTCCTCGACACGATCCGCGCGTCCGTCGAGGAGCGGGGCTACCCGCCGAGCATGCGCGAGATCGGCGAGGCGGTCGGCCTGACCAGCCCGTCCAGCGTCAAGCACCAGCTCACGGCGCTCGAACGCAAGGGCTACCTCCGGCGCGACCCGAACCGCCCCCGCGCCATCGAGGTCGTCCAGCCCGACGACTCGCGCGCGATCCCGCCGCTCACCCAGGACTCCGCGTTCGCCGTCGCGGAAGTCGCCGAGCTCCCCCAGACGCCCGCCTACGTGCCCGTCGTGGGCCGGATCGCCGCCGGCGGCCCGATCCTCGCGGAGCAGGTCGTCGAGGACGTGTTCCCGCTCCCCCGCCAGCTCGTCGGCGAGGGCGAGCTCTTCCTCCTGCGCGTGGTCGGCGACTCCATGGTCGACGCGGCCATCTGCGACGGCGACTGGGTGGTCGTCCGCCGGCAGAACGTCGCGGAGAACGGGGAGATCGTCGCCGCGATGATCGACGGCGAGGCGACGGTCAAGACCTTCAAGCGCACGGGCGGGCACGTGTGGCTCGTGCCGCACAACGCCGCGTACGAGCCGATCCCGGGCGACGAGTCCCAGATCCTCGGGCGGGTCGTCAGCGTGCTGCGCAGCGTCTGACGCGCGCCCTCCCGGCTGTCGGAGGGCGCGCGTCAGCGCACGGGGTGCCCCGCCTCAGAGGCCGAACGTCCGCGCGGCGGTCCGCAGGGCGTCGGCGGACGCCCGGAGCCCGGCGCGCTCCTCGTCGGACATCGGCGTCGGGATGGTCTCCCGGACGCCCGTCCGGTCGACGACCGACGGGACGGACAGGCAGACGTCGCTGATGCCGTCGTAGTCCTCGAGCAGCGAGCTCACGGGCAGGACGGTGTGCTGGTCGTCGAGGATCGCCTCGACGATCCGCGTCGCCGCGAGGGCGATCGCATAGTTCGTGGCGCCCTTGCCCGCGATGATCTCGTAGGCCGAGTGCACGACCTCGTGGTGCATCCGCTCGAGGTCCGTGTCGGTCAGCGGCAGCAGGCCGCCCACGCCCGGCCAGTCGCGCAGCGGGATGCCGCCGATCGTGGCCGAGCTCCACAGGGGGATCTCGGAGTCGCCGTGCTCGCCCGCGATGTACGCGTGGACGTTCTGGACGGCGACACCCGCGCGCTCCGCGACGAGGAAGCGCAACCGGGAGGAGTCGAGGACCGTGCCCGAGCCGAAGAGCTGGTTGGCCGGCAGCCCCGAGTACCGCAGCGCCGCGTAGGTCACGACGTCGACCGGGTTCGTCACCATGAGGTAGATCGCGTTGGGGGCGACCTCCAGCAGTCCCGGAAGGATCTTCTGCATGAGCGCGATCGTGTCGCCGGCGAGGTCCATCCGCGTCTGGCCGGGCTTCTGCTTCGCGCCCGCCGTGACGACGACCACGTCCGAGCCCGCGCACACCGCGACGTCGTCCGAGCCCTCGACGTTGGCCTGCGGCATGAACTGGATGCCGTGCTGCAGGTCGAGCACCTCGGCGTCGACCTTCGCCTTGTTGACGTCGAGCAGCGCGACGTTCCGGGCGGCCCCGCGCATGAGCATCGCGTAGGCCGTCGTGGCCCCCACGGCGCCCGCCCCGACGATCGAGACCTTCGACGGGCGCCCCTCCGGCCGTGTCCCGGACGATGCCGCGTTCTCGGGGTGCCCGCCGGTGATCCCTGGTGCTGCGCTCGGTGCCATCGTGCCGCCTCTCGGTCAGGTGACGTGTCCGCCGCGCCCAGCCTAGGAGCGCAGACGCTCGAGCGCAGCGGCAACCAGCGCCGGGTCGTGGGTCGGCCAGAACGCCGGCATCGAGCGCTGCAGGAACGTGCCGTAGCGGGCGCGTGCGAGCCGGGAGTCGAGCACCGCGACGACGCCCCGGTCCGTCGTGGAACGGACGAGCCGCCCGGCGCCCTGGGCGAGGAGCAGCGCGGCGTGCGTCGCCGAGACCTGCATGAACCCGTTGCCGCCCGCCGCGTCGACCGCCTCGGATCGTGCCGACCGGACCGGGTCGTCGGGGCGCGGGAACGGGATGCGGTCGATGACGACGAGCGACAGCGACGGCCCCGGGACGTCGACCCCCTGCCACAGGGACAGGGTGCCGAACAGGCACGTCTCCTCGTCGGCGGCGAACTCGCGCACGAGGGTCGGGAGCTGGTCGTCGCCCTGGCACAGGATGGGCACGTCGAGCCGGTCGCGCAGCGCCTCGGCGGCCTCCTCGGCCGCGCGCCGCGACGAGAACAGGCCGAGCGTGCGACCCCCGGCGGCGCGGACGAGCCGCTCGAGCTCGGCGTGCTGCGCCTCGCTCGCCTGCCGCCCCGGCGGGTCGAGGTGCCGCGCGACGTAGAGGATGCCCTGCCGGGCGTAGTCGAACGGGCTGCCCACGTCGAGCCCGCGCCAGGTCACGCCCTCGGCGACCAGCCCGAGCGACCGCGCAGCAGGGTCGAACGACCCGCCCAGCTCGAGGGTCGCCGACGTGAACACGCCCGTGCGCTCGGCCAGGAGCTGGCTGCGGATCAGCCCGGCCACGCCGAGCGGGGCCGCGTAGAGGGTCGAGACGGCCGGACCGGAACCGAAGTCGCCGGCGCGCGCGCACCACACGACGTCGTGCCCGTCGGGGTCGGCGGCGAGCCGCTCGGCCACCTCGAACACCGCGAGGACGGCGGCCTGCGCCATCTTGAGCCCCGAGCCCTGGTCACCCTTGGCCTGCGGGTCCGGCTTCAGCGCGGACTGGAGCGTGCGCAGGCCGTCCCGGACGGCGGCCACGGCCAGCCGGGCGTCGTCGGGCAGGCCGTGCGGGTAGCGCTCCGCCGGGAGCTGGGCGACGAGCGCGCCGAACGTCTGCGTCGCGGTGTCGAGCGCCTCGGTGGCGATACCCCCGTGCCGGCGCGCGAGCCGCGCCGCGTGCTCGATCGCCGGTACCGACAGCTCGACGGTCGCCTGCGCCGTCACACGGTCCGCGAGCTCGTGCGCCTCGTCCACCACCAGGACGTCGTGCTCGGGCAGCGCACCCGGCGAGCCCGACGCGGCGACGCCGAGCATCGCGTGGTTGGTGACGACGACGTCCGCCTCGCGGGCCGCCTGCCGCGCGCGCTCGGGGAAGCACTCCGCGAGGAGCGGGCAGCGGGTGCCGAGGCACTCGAGCGCGGTCACCGACACCTGACGCCATGCCCGGTCGCTCACGCCGGGCACGAGCTCGTCGCGGTCGCCCGAGTCGGTCTCGTCGATCCAGGCGCGCGCCGCGCGGACCTCGTCGGCAAGCGACCGGCCGCCGCGCCGGCCCCGCGGCTCGCGCCCACCCGACGGCGCCGCGGGCTCCCCGCCGTCGGCCGCCGGGTGGTCGGCCGCACCGGACGGCTCGAGGTCGAACAGCGTGCCGCCCTCGTCGACCGGGTAGCCGCCCGCGACCTTGTGCTTGCAGGCGTAGTTGTGCCAGCCCTTGAGGAGCGCGATGCGGGGCGGACGCGGCAGCCGGGGCGCGAGCGCGTCGGCGACCAGCGGCAGGTCACGGGTCAGCACCTGACGCTGGAGGGCGAGCGTGGCGGTCGAGACGACCACGCGCTCGTCGGTCGTGACCGCGTGCCGGACGGCGGGCACGAGGTAGCCGAGCGACTTGCCTGTGCCGGTGCCCGCCTGGACGAGCAGGTGCTCGCCCGTGCTGATCGCGTCCGCGACCGCCTGCGCCATGCGGGCCTGCCCCTCGCGCGGCGCACCCCCGAGCGCGCCGACGGCGAGGTCGAGCAGGGCGGTGATCTCCGGGTCCTGCCCCGGCAGCCCCGCGGACGGCGCCGGGCGGCTGGCGGGACTGGCGGCGTCGGGGGTCACGGTCGGGGGCACCCCGCGAGTCTACGAGCGGCCTCCCACCCCGGACGCCGCGCAGCGCCGCCCTGTGGACGGCAGACCGCCGCGCGACCCGACCCGGCCGTCAGGCCGGCGCGCCCGTCGGCGTGCCGACGCTCGCGGCCCGGAGCTCCGCCGCGAGCGCCGCGTCCACGCGGGCACGGAGCGCGGTGCCGTCGGCGGTGTGCTCCTCGTGCTCGATCTGCCCGTCCGCGTGCACCCGGCTCACGAGGTCGCCCCGGTCGTAGGGCACGACGACGTCCACGCGCTCGCCCGGCTGCGGGAGGGCCGCGGCGACGCGCTCGAGCAGGTGCTCGACGCCCTGCCCGGTGTGCGCGGAGACCAGGACCGCGTCGGCCTCGCGGCGCCGCACCCGGGCGACGACCTCGGGGTCGGCGGCGTCGGCCTTGTTGAGCACGACGATCTCGGGCACGTCGAGCGCGCCCGGCACGTCGGCCAGGACCTCGCGCACCGCGGCGATCTGCCCCTCGGGGTCCGGGTGGCTGGCGTCGACGACGTGCAGCAGGAGGTCGGCGTCGCCGGCCTCCTCGAGCGTCGAGCGGAACGCCTCGACGAGCTGGTGCGGCAGGTGCCGGACGAACCCGACCGTGTCGGCGAGCGTGTAGGCACGGCCGTCGGGCGTGCGTGCCCGGCGGACGGTCGGGTCGAGGGTCGCGAAGAGCGCGTTCTCGACCAGCACGCCCGCCCCGGTCAGGGCGTTGAGCAGCGAGGACTTGCCCGCGTTCGTGTACCCGACGATCGCGACGGACGGCACGGCGTTGCGCTTGCGGGAGGCCCGCTTGGCGTCGCGCGCGGGAGCCATCGCCGCGATCTGGCGGCGCAGCTTGGCCATCCGGTTGCGGATGCGGCGGCGGTCGAGCTCGATCTTCGTCTCGCCCGGCCCGCGCGAGCCCATGCCCGCGCCCGCCGAGCCGACCTGGCCGCCCGCCTGCCGGGACATCGAGTCGCCCCAGCCGCGCAGGCGCGGGAGCAGGTACTCGAGCTGGGCGAGCTCGACCTGGGCCTTGCCCTCCTTCGACTTCGCGTGCTGGGCGAAGATGTCGAGGATCAGGGCCGTCCGGTCGATCACCTTGACCTTGACGATGTCCTCGAGCGCGCGGCGCTGGGAGGGCGCGAGCTCCCCGTCGACCACGACCGTGTCGGCCCCGGTCTCGAGGACGATCGCCGCGAGCTCCGCGGCCTTGCCCTGCCCGAGGTACGTGCCGGGGTCGGGGTGGTGTCGTCGCTGCAGGACGCCGTCGAGCACCTGCGAGCCCGCGGTCTCCGCGAGCGCCGCGAGCTCGCGCAGCGACACCTCGGCGTCGGCGGCGTCGCGCGTGTACAGGCCGACGAGGACGACGCGCTCGAGCCGCAGCGAGCGGTACTCGACCTCGGTGACGTCCTCGAGCTCGGTCGACAGGCCGGCGACGCGGCGCAGCGCGCTGCGCTCCTCGAGGTCGAGCTGCTCGCCGTCGGCGGCGGTGTGGCGGGTCGCGCCCTCGTCGACGGCGGTGCCGGCGCGGGCGAGGACCCGGGCGACGACGGCGCGCGCGGTGGCGTCCACGTCGTCGGTGCGTGCATCCCGGGCCACGGTGTTCTCGTCGGGCGTCACGGGACGGTTCTCTGGGGTGGGGGTCATGCAGTCCTCTCGTCCCTCCTAGGGTCCCACGCGTGCGCCCGCCGGGGCCAGCCGTTTGTAGACTCGTCCGCTATGAGCGAGCAGCCGGACCACTACTTCACGGCCCGGCCGGCGTCGTCGGACGAGCGACGGACGCTGACGGTCCGCCTCGCGGGCCGCGACGTCGAGGTCGAGACCGCGGGCGGCGTCTTCTCGCCGGGGCGCGTGGACCTCGGGACGCAGGTGCTGCTGCGCACGGTCCCCGACCTGCCGGCGGGCGCGAGCGACGTCCTCGACCTGGGCTGCGGCTGGGGGCCGGTGGCGCTCACGATGGCGCTCGAGGCGCGCGACACCGCGCCGGGCGCCCGCGTGTGGGCGGTCGACGTCAACGAGCGCTCGCTCGACCTCGTGGCGCGCAACGCCGCACGGCTGGGCGTCGCGGTCGAGGCCCGCCTGCCCGACGACGTCCCGGCCGACGTGCGCTTCGACACGATCTGGTCCAACCCGCCGATCCGCGTGGGCAAGGAGGCGCTGCACGAGCTCCTGGTGCGCTGGCTGCCGCGCCTGCGCCCGGGTGGCGACGCGTGGCTCGTCGTGCAGCGCAACCTCGGCGCCGACTCGCTCCAGGCGTGGCTCACCGCGTGGCTGGCCGAGCACCAGGACGGTGCGACCGTCGAGCGCGCGGCGTCCGCGAAGGGGTTCAGGGTGCTGCGGGTGCACCAGCGCTGACGTCGGCGGTCACGAGAGCCCGCGCGTCCGGCGCTCCGCCGTCCAGCGGGAACCGTCCCGCGTAGGACAGCACGGCCGGCCCCGCGAGCTCCACACGACCACCGGGCAGCGCCCGGACGCGGAGCGTCCCGCCGGGCACGTCGACCAGCCACGTGTCCGGGGCGCCGGGGCCGGCCCACGCGCGCACCGCGAGCGCCGCCGCGCACGTCCCCGTGCCGCAGGACTCCGTCTCGCCCACACCCCGCTCGAACACGCGCATCCGCACGCGGCCGACGCGCCCGTCGGCGGTGTCCTCCTCGCCGAGCGGCACGACCAGCTCGACGTTGGTCCCGTGCGGCGGGACGGGCTGGACCTGGGGCTGGACCGTGAGGTCGAGCTCCTCCAGCTCGGTCGCGTCCGCGAGGGCGACGACGGTGTGCGGGTTGCCGAGGTCGACGCTCAGCGCCGGCCGCGCGGCGCGCCACCCGTGGACGGCGACCTGCGCGTCGGCTCCGCGCGCGACGGCGTCGTCGCCGCCCGGGAACGTCCAGGGACCCATGTCGACCGCGTACCAGCCGTTCGCCTCACGGACGACGCGCTTGACGCCCGCGCGCGTGCCGACGGCGAGCGTGCTCCCGTCCGCGAGGTCGACGAGGTCGAGGAGCTCCGCGAACGCCGTGAAGACGCGGACCCCGTTGCCGCACATCTCGGCCACCGAGCCGTCCGCGTTCCGGTAGTCCATGAACCAGACGGCGGCCGGGTCCTGCGCGAGCACGGCGGCGCCCTCGGGCAGGCTCGCCGACGGCGCGAGGCGGATGACGCCGTCCGCACCGACCCCGGAGCGGCGGTCCGCGAGCCGCTGGACGAGGTCGGCGGTGAGGTCGAGGCGCCCGTCGGGGTCGGCGATCAGCACGAAGTCGTTGCGCGTCCCGTGGCCCTTGACGAACGGCAGCTCGTCGGGCGTCTCGTTCGTCCCGGTCATGACCCCAGACTACGGCGGACCGGGCCGTCCCCCGGCTCCGGGACGGACCCGGAGTCGGCGGCCTCGACGACCTCGAGCGCGCGTGCGAGCAGGTCCGGCGCCTGGGCGTCGAGCCAGTGCACGCGCGGGTCCCGGCCGAACCAGCCCATCTGCTTGCGGGCGAGCCGGCGGGTGTTCGCCGTGACGGCCTCGCGCGCCGCCGCCTCGTCGGTCTCGCCGCGGAGCGCGGCGAGGACCTCGGCGTAGCCGACGGCGCGCGCGGCCGTCCGGCCCAGCCGCGGCGCGAGGCCGCGGACCTCGTCGACGAGCCCCTCGTCCCACATCCGCTCCACCCGCCCGGCGACGCGGGCGTCGAGGGTCGCGCGGTCGCAGTCGAGCCCCAGCTGGACGGTCGGGCGGACGTACTCCTGCCGCGGCAGGTTCGCGGTGTACGGCTGGCCGGTGATCGCGATCACCTCGAGCGCGCGGACGAGGCGCCGGACGTTGCGCGGCCCGATCGACTCCGCGGCCGCCGCGTCGACGCGGGCGAGCTCGTCGTGCAGGGCGCGCGCACCCTCGCGCTCGGCCCGCTCCTCGAGCTCCGCGCGCACGCGCGCGTCCGTCCCCGGGAAGTCCATCGCGTCGAGCAGCGCCCGCACGTAGAGCCCCGACCCGCCCACGACGACGGCCCGCGCGCCCCGCCCGTCGATCGCCGCGAGGTCGGCGCGCGCCGCCTCCTGGTAGCGCGCCACCGAGGCGTCCTCCTCGGGCTCGATCACGTCGAGCTGGTGGTGGACGACTCCCCGCCGCTCGGCGACCGGGACCTTCGCGGTGCCGATGTCCATGCCGCGGTAGAGCTGGTAGGCGTCGGCGTTGACGATCTCCGCACCGCCCGGCGCCCGCTCCCCCAGGTGCTCGGCGAGGTCGAGCGCGAGGTCGGACTTGCCCGTCGCCGTCGGACCCACCACCGCGACGATCAGCACGCGCGCTCCACCTGGACGTCGGCTCCGGAGCGACCCGCGCCGGCGCCGGACGGCGCGTCGAGGACCTCGACCGGACCCGCCCAGCCCGCCGCGCCGAGCGCGAGCAGCGCGACCGTCGCCGCGACGCCCGCCCGGGGCGCCGCGACGGCGTCGTTGCCGGTGAAGCGCCACGCGACGTGGGCGGCGTCGACGCCCTGGGCGCCGAGGTC
>Ga0164242_10000736_pt1 | contig 39438 bp, 39 predicted proteins | sample OricomgcompostMG_FD_108783 | JGI IMG/M metagenome (GOLD analysis project Ga0164242, IMG submission 108783) | Miracle-Growth compost microbial communities from Emeryville, California, USA - Original compost - Miracle growth compost (MG) ... | reverse complement strand
GATGATCTTCGCATCATCCGGTCGCTCCAGCTTGCGCCGCGTGCCAGCTTCGCCCGCCTGGGCGCGACGCTGGGCCTGCCGGAGCGCACGGTCGCCCGCCGCTATCGCACGCTGCACGGCGCCGGGGTGATCCGCGTCGTCGGTCTGACCAATCCCGTCGCCCTGGGACAACAGGTCTGGATGGTGCGGGTGCACTGCCGCCCGGACGGCACCGAGGCACTCGCGTCCGCGCTCGCGCAACGCGACGACATCTCCTGGGTGGCGCTGGCGGCCGCCGGCTCGGAGATCCACTTCTCGATGCGGGCGCTGTCCGAGGAGCAGCGTGACCTGCTGCTCACCCGTCGCCTGCCGCGGGCCTCCCCTGTGCTCAACATCGAGGCGGCCGTCGTGCTGCATCACTTCCTCGGCTTCCGTCCGGACGACTGGGACGTGCTCGCCGAGGTCCTCACCGCGGCCGAGACCCGCGCGGTCCGCGCCGAGTCCGTCACGACCGGCGCCACGACGGAAGCCGCGGCCGGAGCACTGCGCCTCGAGCCGCACGACGAGGCGATCATCGCCGCGCTCGGACGCGACGGGCGGGCCGGTTATGCCGAACTCGCGGCCGCCGCAGGGATAAGCGAGGGGCGGGTGACCAGACGGCTGGCGGCGCTGCTCGAGAGCGGGACGGTCGTCCTCGACCTGGACGTGGCCAGCGCGGCGTTGGGTTACCGCGCCGCCGCGTACCTGTACCTGCGGGTGACGCCAGCTCGGCTGCAGGAGGTCGGCGAGGCCCTGGCGGCACAGCCCGAGGTGCCGTACGTTGCCGCGACCACTGGCCCGTACAACCTCCTCGCCTCGGTGAAGTGCCGCGACCTGGCCGACCTCTACGCACTGTCGACGACCCGCGTCGGAAACCTGGACGGGGTGCACACCATGGAGCTCTCCCCCGTGTTGCGGACGGTCAAGCAGGCAGGAACGCTCACCGACCGCGACCGGCTGGCGGCCCGGCCGGCACGGACGCCCGCTTAGTCCAGGGCCGCCTCGAGGGCACTGAGCTCGTCATCGAGGAAGGTCAGCAGCCGCTGCAAATGGGGCACGGTGCGGCGGCAGCCGACGACGCCGAACACCATGTCGTCGGCGTAACTGGTGCAGGTGATGTTCAGGGCTTGACCGTCCAGCGGCAGCGACATCGGGAACAGCGCCTCCATCCGCGCGCCGTTCCAGTACTTGGCCCGGCGCGGCCCAGGGACGTTCGAGATCACCACGTTGAACGGGGGCCGCACCCGACCGGCCGTACGCAACACGTGCTGCACCGCGATCGGGCTCAACACCAGACCGCTCAGTGCCAGCACCTGCAGTCGGCTCATCCCGGCGAGTTCCGCCTTGCCGGCCGCCATCGAGTCGCGCACCGATTCCAGGCGCTGCACCGGGTGCGGGTGCGTGGTCCCGAGGTTGCAGAGCACCGCACCGACCGCGTTGCCGCCGCCGTCGCCGGACTCACCGCCGCGCGGCAGTGCCACCGGCACCATCGCGATCAACGGCTCGTCGGGCAGTGCCTCCGCCGCGAGCAGGTAGGAGCGCAGTGCGCCGGAGCACAGCGTGAGGACGACATCGTTGACCGTGGTCCCGGTGATCTTGCAGATCGCCCTGAGCCGGTCGAGCGGCCAGGCCCTCGCGGCGACCCGGCGTGAGCCGGTGATCGGCACGTTGAACATCGTCCGCGGCGCCTGCTGACCCGATGCACCGGAAACCATCCGTCGCAGCAGCATCGGGCCGATCGACGTCAGGTCGCCGGCGCTCTTCAGCGCGAGGTCGGCCAGCGCCGATGGCGAGGCCTCCGGGGATGAGCGGGAGCCGCAGTCACGCAGCGGTGCCCACGGCGCGGGCATGTCGCGTTCGTCGGGATCGCTGCTGAGGACCCGGTTCAGCAGCCGCAGCGCGCTCGTTCCGTCCATCAGCGAGTGGTGCACCTTGAAGTACGTCGCGAAGCGCCCGTCCTGCACTCCCTCAATCAGGTGCATCTCCCACAGCGGGCGCTGCCGGTCCAGTGAGGAGGAGTGCAACTGTCCGCAGAGGGCCAGCAGGTCGCGGACCCCGCCGGGCTGCGGCAGCGCGTTGTGGCGTACGTGGTGCTCGATGTCGAACTCGTCGTCGTTCTGCCAGGCCCATTGCCCGAGGGTGGCCAGCGAACGGCGCGGGCGCTTGAGGAACAGCGGGCTGATCTGGCCGTCCTGCATCGCCTCGTCGAACAGCTCGCGCACATCGAGAGCGCTCTGTCCGGGCGGCGGCGAGTAGAGCTGCAGGCCGGCAACGTGCATCGGCTGTTCGCGGGTCTCCCCCATCAGGAACAGCGCGCTGTTCGGCGCCATGGGCCTGAGCACGTCTCGCCCTCCTGCCACGTCCGGGACGGTCATTCTGGCACTACGGGCGTGAACCTCTCACCTCGTGCGGCGGGCGTTCCAGGCCTTGCCCGCGGTGCACCTGGCCGTGCGAGTCCTCGCAGTGTGCGGCGTCGTGCCCCGCGCCGAGCGGGTCGGCATGGTCGGCCTGCAGCGTGACATGTCCGATGCCGTGCTCGGCGACGAGCAGGTCACGCAGCCGCGCCGTCAGCTCATGGCAGTCGTACGTGGCGGAGACGAGCAGGTGCGCCGACAGCGCGGTCTCTCCCCCGCCGATCTCCCAGACGTGCAGATCGTGCAGCTCCGCCACGCCGGGCTGGGCCGCCAGTTCCGCTCCGAGCCGCCGCGGGCTCAGTCCGGGCGGCGCCGGGTCCATGAAGAAGCGATTGGCCTCGAGCACCAGACGCGCGCCGGTCACCGTCATCACCACGGCGACGATCAAGGATGCCACCGCGTCCGCGCGGCCCCAGCCCGTGAAGGCGATGATCAGGCCGGCGATCGCCGTCGCGCCGAACGCCCACAGGTCCGTGAGCAGGTGGGCGAACACGCCACGCACGTTGAGACTCTCGCGGTTCGCCCGACTGACGAGCAGCGTGGCCACCCCACTGACGACGGCACCCACGACGGCGACGGTCGCGACCGCACCGCCGTGCACCGTCCCGGGGCTCACCAGCCGGCGTACCGCCTCGACTGTGAACCACAACGCCAACACGATGAGCGTCGCGCCGTTGATCTGACCGGCGAGCACCTCCACACGGGCGAAGCCATAGGTGAACGCGCCTCGCGGCGGTAGCCGCGCCACGCGCGCGGCCCACACCGCCAGGCCGATCGCCGCCGCGTCGGTGAGCATGTGTCCGGCGTCGGCGAACAGCGCGAGTGAGTGCGCCGAGACGCCCGCAACCACCTCGCCGATCATGAAGGCGACGATCAGGGTGAGTGCGGCCAGCAACCACCGCCGGTCGGCGTGTGCCGTCGGTACGTGGTCGTGGCCGTGGTGGCTCATGACCAGCCAGCGTAGATCGGCCGCCCCTCGGCGTACCCCGACGCGCTCTGGATGCCGATCAGCGCCCGCTCACGGAACTCGGCCAGGTCCCGGGCACCGGCATACGTACAGGCCGAGCGGACACCCGCGGTGATCGTGTCGAGCAGGTCCTCGACACCCGGACGTTCGGGGTCCAGGTACTGCCGCCCCGAGGAGATGCCCTCCTCGAACAGCGCCTTGCGCGCCCGCTCGAAGGAGCCCTCGCCGGCGGTACGGTTCGCCACGGCACGCGCCGAGGCCATCCCGAAGCTGTCCTTGAACAGCCGCCCGTCCGCGGCCACGTGCAGGTCACCGGGCGACTCGTAAGTGCCGGCGAACCACGAGCCGATCATGACGTTGGACGCCCCGGCCGCGAGCGCCAGCGCGACGTCGCGGGGATGGCGTACCCCTCCGTCCGCCCACACGTGCTTGCCCTCCTCTGCGGCCGCATTCGCACACTCCAGCACAGCGGAGAACTGCGGACGTCCGACGCCGGTCATCATGCGCGTGGTGCACATGGCACCGGGCCCGACGCCAACCTTCACCACGTCCGCGCCGGCGGCGATCAGATCGCGGGTGCCTTCGGCGGTGACTACGTTGCCGGCGACGACCGGGACAGCCGGCGACAGCGCCCGGATGACCTTGAGCGCCTCGATCATGCGCTGCTGGTGGCCGTGCGCGGTGTCGATCACCAGTACGTCAACACCGGCGTCGAGCAGCGCCCCAGCCTTCCCGCCGACATCGCCGTTGACTCCGATCGCGGCTGCGACACGCAGCCGTCCGGACACGTCGGTGGCAGGCGTGTAGATCGTGGCGCGCAGGGCCCCCGTGCGGGTGAGCACGCCTGTCAGCGCGCCGCCCGTGTCGACCACGGGGGCCAGGCGCAGCCGCGCGGCGTCCAGTGCCTGAAATGCGTCCTGCGGGCTCATCGACTCGGCGAGGACGAACGGGTCAGGCGTCATCACCTGATGCAACTGCGCGAAGCGGTCCGCGGCGGTGCAATCCGCGTCGGTGACGATGCCGACGGGGCGTCCCGACTCGACCACGACCACCGCGTCGTGCGCGCGCTTCGGCATGAGCGCCGCCGCCTCCCCCACGGTGGCCCCGGGGCCGAGCGTGATCGCGGTGTCGACAACCAGGTGCCGCTCTTTCACCCATGCGATCGCCTGACTGACCACCGGTGCCGGGATGTCCTGCGGCAGGACTGTGATCGCCCCACGGCGGGCCGTCGTCTCGGCCATCCTCCGACCGGCCACCGCAGTCATGTTCGCGACGACGATCGGGATCGTGGCACCCGAGCCGTCGTCGGTCGTGAGGTCGACGTCGAAGCGGGACGGCACCTGCGAGTGCGCCGGCACCATGAAGACGTCATCGTACGTCAGGTCATAGGGCGGAACGGGGCCGACAAAGCGCATGCCTCCATTCTCCCCTCGCAATGGCCGGAGCGGGGCTGCGGCAGAATGCGGGTGATGAGCATCGCGGTCTTCGACGTCGACGGCGTGGTCGCCGACGTGCGCCACCGCCTGCATCACCTGCATTCCAGGCACGAACGCTGGAGCGCGTTCTTCGACGAGGCGGACGCCGATCCATTGCTGCTCGAGGGCGCCCGCCTGGTCGCGGACCTGGCCGGTGAACATGAGATCGTCTGGCTGACCGGCCGCCCGGAGTACATCCGCGACGTGACCGTGGACTGGTTCGAGCGACACGGGCTACCCGCCGACGAGCTGTACATGCGCCAGTACCACGACTACCGGCCGGCGGCGCTCTACAAGCTGGACGTCCTGCGCGACCTGCGCCACCGCGAGGTCGCCGCGTTCGTGGACGACGACGACACGGTGATCGCGACGGCGCTGGCCGACGGATTCCCCGCGGTGCTGGCGGACTGGGTGCCCCGCGGTAGCGACCTGCGGCGTGCCCAGGACAAGCTCGGCCGCACCTGATCAGGACGATCGAACCGTCCGTTTCGTGCCGCAGGTCTCAGGTCTGCATCACTGGGACCGAATGTCCGTGTCGCAGATGAACAACGGCGCCAATCGGCGCATAGTTGTCTGGAAGCGATTACAGGACCGCCACCGCTCACCCGGGAGGGTCAGATGACCACCTCCACAACGCAGGGCACAACGTTCCGGCGTACCTGCACCCACACGCCGACGTGCCCTGCGGCGGACGCCCCGGACCGGGACGCCGCGCATGTCATCGCGGCGCACCCCGAACAGGGCTGGAGTCTGTTGTGCAACGGCGTCGTGGTCTTCGAGGATCTCGGCGACCTGCTGCCGGACGGCAGCACCAACTCTCGGCCGACCCGCGCGCTGCTGCTCGCCAGCCCACACCGCGCCAGCGCGTAGGACCGCGCCGGCGCGCGACCGGCTCAGCCGGCCAGGCCCACCACGAGCCACATGAACGCGGCTCCGCCGGCGGTGAACGCCAGCGTCAGCCGTGAGGCGTGCCGGGCATGCGCCTCGGGCAGGATGTCCGCGGTCGCCAGGTAGAGCAGGAATCCGGCGAAGTAGCCCAGGTACAGGCCGACCGCGCCTGACGGGACGTGCACCAGGGTTCCGATCGTTACGCCGACCATTGGCGCCAGCGCGTCCATCGCCAGCAGCAGGAGCGCCCGGCGCCGCTCGTTGCCGTAGAGAGTGGTGATCGTGAACGTGTTGAACCCGTCGGCGAAGTCGTGGGCGATGACCGCGATCGCCACCGCGATCCCGACCTCGTGCCCGGCCTGGAAGGCCAACCCGATCCCGACGCCGTCCAGGACGCTGTGCGCGACCAGGCCGCCGCCGGCCAGCAGACCGACCTTCTCCTGGCCGTGCTGGTGCTGGCCGTGACCGTGGGTCTCGAACTCGTCCTCGTGGGCCCGGTGGATCGCGATCGCCCGCTCCAGCACGTGGATCGTGAAGAACCCGAGCGCCACGGTCAGCATCGCCACGGGGACGCCGAACAGTTCGCGCGAGGTGCTGTCCAGCGCCTCCGGGATCAGGTCGAAGGCGACGACACCGAGCATGACGCCGGCCGCGGCGCCGAGCACCAGGTGCAGCTTGTCGTGTACGCGCACGGCGAGAACGCCGCCGAACAGCGTCGAGAAGAATGCGACACCGGCCAGGAGGAACTGCATAGCTTGCAGCCTAGCAGCAATGAGAATCGTTCCCATTAAGGCCGCCCAGACCTCCCACTGTCACCTCGTGAGTCGCGGCCACGATCCCCGTCGCGGCCCGTAGAGTCGGGCCGTGCCAGCAGCGGAAGACACCAGCAGCGCCCTGTCGTCCGTGCCCGCCGCCGGCAACCGCCGCTCGATCCCGATGCCCGGCAAGCTGACCTACTTCTACGGCCCGATGGACTGCGGCAAGTCCACCCTGGCCCTGCAGATCGACCACAACCACGCCCGCCAGGGACGCCACGGCCTGTTGCTGACCCGGTACGACCGTTCCGGGGAGCCGCGCATCACGACCCGTGTCGGGCTGGACCGCGAGGCGATCGAACTGGCGGACGAGATCGACATCCGGGCGCTGGTCCGCGGCGAGTGGGCCGCCGGCCGCCAGCTGGACTACCTGATCGTGGACGAGGCCGGGTTCCTCACGCCGGAGCACGTCGACCAATTGGCCGAACTCGTGGACGACTGGGACGTGGACGTCTACTGCTTCGGCCTGCTCACCGACTTCCGCTCGCTGCTGTTTCCCGGCGCCAAGCGGCTGGTCGAACTCGCCGACGAGGTCATCCCGGTCCATGTCGAGGTGCTGTGCTGGTGCGGTCGGCCCGGTTCGAAGAACGCCCGCATCGTCAATGGCGAGGTGGTCCGGGAGGGCGACACCGTCGTGGTCGCCGACACCGCGGCGACCGACGCGTTCACCGTGCACTACCAGGTGCTCTGTCGCCGGCATCACCGCCGCGGCGACCTCGGCGCCGGCGCGGCCCGCGGGCAGCTCGCGCTGGACGTGTGAGGCGACTGTCACGGTCCTGAGCGCCGGTGCGGTCAGGATCTGATCCGGGTAGACGATAAGGGAATCAAAACTCCCCCCTACTCGTTGGTAGGGGTGTTCGCTCTCCACAAGAGGGCGACCCGTCCGAACATCCGACCGAGGCTGTGAGGTATCGCCATGGCAGACCGGACTCTGCGCGGAAGCCGTATGGGCGCCGTCTCCTACGAAACCGAGTACGGTGCCGAGCCCGCGGCTCGCAACGTGGCTGCGTACGTCTGCGCGCGCGGGCACGAGTTCACCGTCCCGTTCGCCGAGGAGGCCGAACTCCCCAGTACGTGGGAGTGCCGCCTCGACGGCACCACCGCGACGCTGCTGGACGGCCCTGAGCCCGAGGCCAAGAAGGTCAAGCCCGTGCGTACCCACTGGGACATGCTGATGGAGCGCCGCACGATCGCCGACCTCGAAGAGGTCCTCGAGGAGCGTCTGGACGTGCTACGCGCTCGCCGCGGCACCACCAAGTCGGCCTGACTTGACACCTCCCGAGCTCAGCGCTTGAAGATCGCGCGCACCTGGTCGACCCGCTGCCGGGCTCCCCACTGGGTGACGCGGACGAACGCCTCGCGCACGATGTCACCGCTCATCTTCGACTCGCCGCGCTCACGCTCGGCGAAGGTGATCGGTACCTCGACGACGCGATAACCGGCCCGCACCGCGCGGTTGGCCAGGTCGACCTGGAAGCAATAGCCCTGCGAGGCGACCTCGGCGTACCCGATCCCGTCGAGCACCTCGCGTCGGAACGCCCGGTAGCCGCCGGTGACGTCGCGGATCGCCAGGCCCAGGGCCAGCCGCGAATAGAGGCTGCCGCCCTTGGAGATGAACTCGCGGCTCTTGGGCCAGTTCACGACCGACCCACCCGAGACCCAGCGTGAACCGAGCGCCAGGTCCGCCCCGGCGGCCACCGCCTCGAGCAGGCGCGGCAACTGTTCCGGGGCGTGCGAGCCGTCGGCGTCCATCTCGACCAAGACGTCGTAACCGGCGTCCAGCCCCCATCCGAAGCCGGCGATGTACGCCGCGCCCAGCCCTTCCTTACCGGCGCGATGCAGCGCGTTCACCCGCGCGTCGTCCTCGGCCAGCTTCTCGGCGATCTTGCCGGTGCCGTCCGGGCTGGCGTCATCGACGACGAGCACGTGCGCCTGCGGCACCGCGGCGAGGACGCGGCCCACGATCGACTCGATGTTGTCGGCCTCGTTGTAGGTCGGGATGATCACCAGCACCCGTCCGGCCAGCGTCACGTCGTCACCATCTCTTCACTCTGGCCCGGCGTCGGGCTCGGGTCGGGGGTACGGCGCCGGCGCTGCCTCAGCGACAGGCCGATCGAGCAGGCAGCCGCCAGCACAGCGAACGCCGACAGAACGTATTCGGGCCACGCGCCGAGGCGCACCGCGAGGGTCTTCGCCGTGCGCGGCGCCACGTCCGCCGTCAGCGTCGCGGCGGTGTAGAGCGCCCCGGACTGTGCCACGATCCGCCCGTCCGGATCGATGACCGCGGACTTGCCGGTGGTTGCCACCTGCATCACGGTCCGGCCGGTCTCCACCGCGCGCAGCCGGCTCATCGCGAGTTGCTGGTACGTCTCGGAGGTGTGCCCGAAAGTGGCGTTGTTCGTCTGCACGACGAGCACCTGCGCACCCGCCTTGATCGAGGACTGCACCAGCGAGTCGTACGCGACCTCGAAGCAGATCACGTCGCCGATCGGCACGGGGCCGCCCTTGAGCAGTCCGTTGCCGTGGCCGGCGAGCATGTCGGTGACCAGGTTCGCGTCCGAACTCACCCAGGTGGCGATGCTGCGCAGCGGAATGTATTCGCCGAACGGGACGGGGTGGCGCTTGGTGTATCGCGCGCCCGGACCGCTGGTCGGCGACCAGAGGATGCCGACGTTGTAACGGTCCCCGTGCGGCGCCTGCAGGATCGCGCCCACGAGGATCGGCGCGCCGACCGCCCGCACGGTCTCATCGATCAGCTGATACGCCGTCGGGTCGGCGAACGGGTCGACGTCGCTGGCGTTCTCCGGCCAGAGGACGAGGTCGGGCCGCTGGGCTCGGCCGGCCTTGATGTCGGCGACGAGGCGCATCGTCTGGGCGACGTGATAGTCCAGCACCTCCCGGGCGCGGGTCTCGTTCTCCAACCCCTCGCTCGGCACGTTGCCCTGGATCAGCGCGATCCGCAGCGGCGTGCCGCCGTCGGTACGCCCCACGTGCAGCGGCACCGCCAGGATCAGCGCCAGCACGAACACCGACGCCGTCGCGGCCGCCCAGCGCAGCTCGCGAAGACCCCGGGCCGCCACGGCCAGGGCGCCGCCGGCGAGCGCCACCGCGAAGCTGACCAGCGGCGCTCCGCCGAGCGCGGCGAACCACTTCAAGGGCGACGTGGCCTGGCTGAACGCGAGCCGGCCCCACGGAAACCCACCGAACGGCAGCCGGTCGCGCAGGAACTCCTGCAGCACCCACGCCGCGCCGATCCACATCGGCGCGAACGGCCGGCGTTGCACCAGGACCAGCAGGGTGCCGAGCAGCGCGAAGAACGCGGCCTCCGCGGCGGCCAGGATCAGCCACGGGACCGGGCCGACGTAGACGCCGGTCCAGTGCAGCAGCGGCAACAGGAAGGCCAGACCGTAGAGGTATCCGAGCCAGGCGCCGGTACGGGCGCGGCGGCCGTCGACGGCGTACGAGAGGGCAGCGACGGAGATGAACATCAACGGCCAGATGCCCAGGCGCGGGAAGGCACCGGCGCCGGCGAACCCGCCGACCACCGCGACCAGAGCCGCCCACCGCACGCGCATCGGTCGATTATCGCGTGGTTCCGCCACGCTCCTGGGTCGCGGCTCAACCACCGTGCAGGTCGGCGTCGTAGATGACCTGTCCGTTCCGGACGGTGGCCAGGCAGGTCGGCAGCTCGGCGGCCGGTGAGAGGTCCGGCAGGCCGGGGACGTTGGCCCCGGGGTCGGTGCTCCAGCGCTGGATCCGTTCGTCCGGCGCGTCCACAGCCGTCTCACCGGCCTGCCAGATCGCGAAGGTCGCCGGCGCACCCGGCGCGAGCACCCCCTCGCCGTCACGCCGGGCGATACGCCAGCCTCCGCGGGTGTGCGCGGCAAACGCGGCGCGCGGGCTGATCGCCGCCGCCGGGTCGTGCGGGTACGCCGCCGCCCGCACTGCGGCCCACGGCCCGAGCGGGGTGACCGGCGCGTCGGAACCGAACGCCAGAGGCACGCCGGCGGAGGCCAGGTCGGCGAACCGGTTCAGGCCGACTGCCCGTTCGGCCCCGAGCCGGGTGGCGTACATGCCCGAGGCGCCACCCCAGAGCGCGTCGAACGACGGCTGCATCGATGCCATCAACCCGGAGGCCGCGAAGCGCCGGGGGTCGCGGATGAACTCGGCGTGCTCGAGCCGGTGCCCCGCCCCGGCGGTGCGCCCGAGGCGGGCGGTGACCTGCTCGTACGCGTCGAGCACCTGATCGATCGCGGCGTCGCCGATGGCGTGGAAGCCGGTCTGCAGCCCGGCCTCGATGCAGCGGACGATGTGCTCGGCCAGCTCCGCGGTCTCGTACTGCAACCGGCCGGTCTCGTCGGGCGCGTCGGCGTACGGCGCATGCATGGCGGCGGTGTGGGAGCCGATGCTGCCGTCGCAGAACAGGTCCCCGCCCGCGCCGGCGGCTCCCAGCTCGCGGGCGGTGTCGATCCCGAACAGTTCCCCCCAGTAGCCGATGACCTCGGGCAGCGGTTCCTCGGCCGCCAGCGCGAGCAGACCGAGCAGGTCCTCGGCACTGGATATCGCCGGACCCGCCATCTCGTGTACGCAGGCGATGCCGAGCGAGGCCGCCCGCCGCAGCGCCACCCGCTGCACCTCGCGGATCTGGCTCGCGGTCAGTGCGCCGAGGGCCGCCCGGCGTACCTCGTCGTGCGCCGGGCTGACCAACCAGCCATCGGGGCGGTAGCCGGCCAGGGCGGTCAGACCCGGCACGGAGGCGGTCAGGGCGGAGGAGACCACGGCGCTGTGCGCGTCGACGCGGGAGAGGTAGACCGCTCCCCCGTACGAGGCGCGGTCCAGTTCGGCGGCGGTCGGCGGGCGTCGCTCGGGCCAGGTGGTCTCGTCCCAGCCGGAGCCCAGGATCGGCCGGCCGCGTCCGGAGCGCGCGGCGTTCTCGACGCGCTCCAACGCCTCGCCGAGCGAGGCCGCGGAGGACAGGTCCAGGCCGGTGAGTGCCAGGCCGATGCCGGTGGCATGCATGTGCGCGTCGACGAAGGCGGGCGCGATGAGGCCGTCTCGGGCGTCCACGACCCGCACGCCCGAGAACTGGTCGATGCCGTCGTCCTGCCCCAGCCAGGTGATCACGCCGTCCTCGACCACGAGCGCCGTGGCGTACGGGTTGGCGGGGCTGTAGATCCGGGCGTTGCGATAGAGGGTCCGCACGAGCAGAACCCTATGTCGCCGGTGGGGACGCCTCCCGCTTGCGGGGGACGTGCTGATCATGGGCGCCATCCGCGATAGCGTTTTCGTTCATGGCGGCCAGCATCGAGGACGTGGCGCGCGAGGCGGGTGTCTCCATCGCCACCGTGTCGCGTGCGCTGCGCGGTCTGCCCGACGTCGCGGAGACCACCCGCGCGCGCGTGCTCGAGGCCGCCGCGGAGCTGAACTATGTGGCCTCACCGTTCGCCGCGCGGCTGGCCAGCGGCCGGACGTCGACCGTCGGCGTCGTGGTGCCGTTCGTCAACCGGTGGTTCTTCGCCCAGGTGATCGACACTATCGAGTCCACCCTGCGGGAGGGGGCGTACGACCTGGTGCTCTACAACCTCGGCGACGAGGCCGGGCGGGCGCGCTTCTTCGAGGAGATGCCCCTGCGCAAGCGGGTGGACGCGATCGTGATCGCCTCGCTCGTGCTCAGCGAGGCCGAGTTCGCGGCGCTGGACGATCTCGGGCTTCCGGTCGGGCTACTCGGCGTCGATCGCCCAGGCTACGTCTCCACCCGCATCGACGACGCGGCGGGCGCGCAGGTGGCCGTGGAGCACCTGCTGTCGCTCGGCCACACCCGTATCGGACTGATCGGCGGCGACACGTCCGATCCGATGCGCTTCACCCCGCCGCACCACCGGCAACGTGGCTACCGGGCCGCACTCGAGGGGTCGGGCATCACGCCCGAGCCGGCCCTGGAGGTGCTCGGCTATTTCACGGTCGGCGGCGGCACCACGGCGGCCGAGACGCTGCTCGCGTTGCCCGAACGGCCGACCGCGATCTTCGCCGAGAGTGACGAGATGGCCTACGGCGCCATCCGCGCGATCCGTACCGCCGGCCTGCAGGTGCCGGGGGACGTGGCGGTCATCGGCTTCGACGACCACGTCCACTCCGAGCTGATGGACCTGTCGACCATCCGTCAACCCGTGGCCGAGCAGGCGCGCGACCTCACCCTGCGGCTGCTGTCCGAGCTGGGGCGTGGCGATGATGAACAGGGCGACCCGGTCGTGATCATGCCGACGTCTCTGGTGGTGCGCGGCAGCACCGACCCGTCCCGGAGCGTCTACTGATGTCCTTGCTGCTGGTGGACGCCGCGGGTCTGTACTTCCGCGCCTTCTACGGCATCCCGGAGTCGATCACCGCGCCGGACGGCCGCCCGGTGAACGCGATCCGCGGTTACCTCGACATGAGCGCGACGCTGATCGAGCGGCGGCGGCCGGCGCGGTACGTCGCCTGCCTGGACCTGGACTGGCGTCCGGCTTTCCGCGTTGCGCTGGTGCCGACGTACAAGGCCCATCGCGTCGCGGCGGACGGCAGCTCGGAGCAGATCCCGCCGGCGCTGGCGCCGCAGGTGCCCCTGCTGCTCGACGTGCTCGCCGCGCTCGGACTGGCCACCGCCGGGGCAGCAGGTTTCGAGGCCGACGACGTGATCGCCACGCTCGCCGCGCGGGAGTGCGCCGCGGGTGAGTCGGTCGAGGTGGTCACGGGCGACCGCGACCTGATGGCGCTGGCCGCTACCCACTGCACCATCCTCTACACCGCGCAAGGGCTGGCCAAGCTCGGTGTGCTCGGGCCCGACGAGGTGCTGGCCAAGTACGGGGTGCCCGCGGCGAACTACGCCGACTTCGCGGTGCTGCGCGGCGACCCGTCGGACGGCCTACCCGGCGTGGCGGGCGTCGGCGAGAAGACGGCCGCGGCACTGGTGACGCGGTTCGGCCCGGTCGAGGACATCGTGGCCGCCGCGGACGCCGGGGCCGACGGCTTTCCCGCCGGGGCGCGCAACAAGATCCTGGCGGCACGGGACTACCTCGCGGTGGCGCCGTCGACCGTGCGTGGGCGTACCGACGTCCCGCTGCCGGCCATCGACGGCACGCTCCCTGCCACACCCGCCGATCCCGAGCGCCTTGCCGCCCTCGTCGCCGAGCTCGGAATCGGCAGCTCGGTCGAACGCGTCCGGCGTGCGATTACCGCATCCGGACGCTCCGCTACTGCTTCCTGACCTCGTAGGTGCCCTCGGTGTCGCGCAGGATCACGACGTAACCGCCGGTGCAGGAGAACATCGTGTTCGCCTTGACGATCATGTTGTGGCCGCCGTTGCAGGAGACGGACGCACCATACTGCTGCTTGATGTAGGCCTCGACGGCGCGATGACTGAGCTCGGTACGCCTGGTCGCCGCGAGCGTCACAAGGATCGCCACCGCGACGATCACGACGCCGACGATCGAGGCGATCAGGACGTTGCGCCGCTTGTGTGACGGCGGTGGCGCGGCCGGACCGTACGGCAGCGGTGGTCCCCCCGCCAGTGACGGCGGGGGCGGGTACGGTGCGCCGTACTGAGTTGGCTGTTGGTGCTGCCCCTGATACGGGTACGGCTGTTGACCGTACGGCGGCTGACCGGGCGACGGGGGCTGCTGGAACCCGGGGTAGTAACCGGGCTGTTGCGGCGGGTACGCCGTGGGCGGCGGCGGTGCAGTGGGCGGCGGCGGGGTGTATCCGGGCTGCTCGGGCGCACCGCTGTCGGTCATGGCCACGACACTATCCGTTAGACGGCCATGCTCTGGGCGACGACGCCACGCTTGATCCCGTTGACGGCCGCCCGCGCCGCGGTCGCGACCTTGGCGCTGCCGCCGGCCTCGCTGAGCGCCGCCAACTGCTCGAGCAGGTCGAGCAACTGCTTGCACCAGCGGATGAAGTCGCCGGCCGACAGTTCGACGTCTGAGCCGCCGGCCGGTTCGAGCGTCTTCTCCAGCCGCTCGCCGCGCACCCAGCGGTACGCCACCCAGGCGAACCCAGACTGCGGCTCGCGGCTGGCGGGCAGCCCGAGCGCCGACTCCTCGCCGACGATCTCTCCCCAGATCCGCTCCGTGGCGGCCAGCGCGCCCGCGATCGCGTCCGACGGCATCGACTCCACGGCGTGCTCCTCCCGCCGCGGCTCGTAGACCATGCTCGAGACGACGGCGGCCAGCTCCTCGGGACGCAGCCCCGCCCAGACGCCGGTGCGCAGGCACTCGGCGACGAGCAGGTCGGCCTCGGACCAGATGCGGGCCAGTTGCTTGCCGGCGTCGGTGGTGGTCTCCCCGGCGAGATAGCCGCGGCGGACGAGCAGCGAGCAGATGCGGTCGAACTGCCGGCCGAGCGAGCCGGTACGCCCCTCGAGCCGCTGTTCGAGTGCGCGATTCTCCTTCAGCAGCCGCGAATACCGTTCACCCCAGCGGGCGTGCTGCTCACGGTCGGGGCACTGGTGGCAGGGATGGGCCCGCAGTGCCGCTCGTAACCGGGCGATCTCCGCGTCGTCGCGCGCAGAGTCGACCTTGCCGCGGCGCCCGCGCGGCGTGGATGAGGCAAGACCGAGCGCGCGCAGCCGGGAGGCGATGTCCTTGCGGTCCTGCGGCGAGCGCCAGCTTTCCTGCTTGCGCACCCGCACGGTGGCGATCACCTCGACCGGCGCCGGAAAGTCGATCATCGACAGGCGTCCGCCCCACCGGGCCTCGGTCACGACCAGGGGTGACGGATCGTCGCGGGGGTGTACTCCGGGGTCCAGGATCACCGCGAGCCCGGCGCGGCGTCCGGATGGCACACGGATCACGTCGCCGGGGCGCAGTGCCTCCAGCGACCGGACGACCTGCACGCGCTGTGCCTGTTTTCCTGCCCGCGCCAGTGTGGCCTCGCGCTCGGAGAGTTCGCGGCGCAGCCGGGCGTACTCGCGGAAGTCACCGAGGTGACAGGTCATCTCGCGCTCGTACTCCTGCAACGTCCTGGCGTTCTTGCGGATCTGCGCGCTGATCCCGTGACTGCCCCGATCGGCCTGGAACTGGGCGAACGAGGACTCCAGCAAGCCGCGCGCCGCCTCGGTGCCCATCTGCCCGACGAGGTTGACCGCCATGTTGTAGGACGGCCGGAACGAACTGCGCAGCGGATATGTGCGGGTGGACGCGAGCCCGGCGACCCGGCCGGGGTCAACCTCCGGAGACCACTGCACGACCGCGTGCCCCTCGACGTCGATGCCGCGGCGACCCGCCCGGCCGGTGAGTTGGGTGTACTCCCCCGCTGTCAGGTCGACATGCGCCTGGCCGTTGAACTTGCTGAGTCGCTCGATCAGTACCGTGCGGGCGGGCATGTTGATGCCGAGTGCGAGGGTCTCGGTAGCGAAGACGGCGCGCACCAGGCCTCGGACGAACAGTTCCTCGACGGTCTGCTTGAAGACCGGGATCATGCCGGCGTGGTGGGCCGCGAAGCCACGGCGCAGTCCGTCACGCCACTCCCAGTACCCGAGCACGTCCAGGTCCTCGTCCGGGATGTTGATCACGCGCGCGCTGACGATCTGCTCGATCTCGTCACGCTCGGCCTCGTCGGTCAGCCACATGCCGGCGCGTACGCATTGCTGCACGGCGGCGTCACAGCCGGCACGGCTGAAGATGAACGTGATCACCGGCAGCAGGCCCTCGCTGTCCAGCCGAGTGATCACCTCCGGCCGGTAGGGCGGCCTCCAGCCACGTGCCCGCTGTCCGCCGCGCGGCGGACGACCGCGACCGGGGTACTCGGGGCGCAGCATGCGGTCGTTGAGGTAGCGCAGCAGCGCGGGGTCCACCACCTGGGTGCCCTCGGCGCGCTGCGTTGAACTCCTCTGGGCGAACAGGTCGAAGATCCGGTTGCCGACGAGCAGGTGCTGCCACAACGGCACCGGGCGCTCTTCGTGGACGATCACCTTCGTCTGGCCGCGCACCGAGACCAGCCACTCGCCGAACTCCTCGGCATTGGAGACGGTCGCACTCAGCGAGACCAGCCGCACGGACGCCGGCAGGTGGATGATCACCTCTTCCCAGACCGCGCCGCGGAACCGGTCGCCGAGGAAGTGCACCTCGTCCATCACCACGTAGCCGAGACCCGCGAGGGCGTCCGACCCGACGTAGAGCATGTTGCGCAGTACCTCGGTCGTCATGACGACGATCGGAGCGTCGCCGTTGACGGCGGTGTCGCCGGTGAGCAGGCCGACCTGCTCGGCACCGTGCCGTTCGACGAGGTCGTTGTACTTCTGGTTGGACAGCGCCTTGATCGGCGTCGTATAGAAGCACTTCTGTCGCAAGTGCAGGGCCAGATGCACGGCGAATTCCCCGACGACCGTCTTGCCCGAGCCGGTCGGTGCGCAGACCAACACGCCGTAGCCGTCGGCCAGATCCTGGCAGGCCTCGACCTGGAACGGGTCGAGATCGAAGGTGTATCCGGCACGGAACGCCGCAAGGACCGGAGGGTCGTCCCGCTGCGGGATGACCGGGCCGGAGCCGCTTGGCGAGGACATGACCCCAGCCTAAGGCGCGCGTTACAGCTGGATCTGACGCCCGGCAAAGCCGCCGAACCAGGCCGCATGCGCGCGCGGCCCGGCGCCAGGTCCGTCACCCCGGCCGAGCGAGGTCGGCCTCACGTCGTGTCGGACCAGCGGTCGGGAGTCTCGGACGGCTGTCGCAGCGGGGTCGGCACCGGATCGATCCGTGACGGGGTCTCATCATCCAGGTGTTGTTCGGCCGACAGTTCGGATGCCTTCTGCGCGGCCTTGCGCCGGGCCTTGCGCCGGTCGTGCGCCACCGCGACCAGTACCGCCGCCTCGTACAGGATGACCATCGGGATGGCCATGCCCAGCATCGTGAACGGGTCGGTGGACGGGGTCGCGACAGCGGCGAACGCGAAGACCAGGAAGATGCCGATGCGCTGAGTACGCACGAGCAGCTTCGCGGGCAGCACGCCGGCGAAGTTCGCCATCACGATGATCAACGGCAGCTCGAAGGCACAGCCGAAGACGATCAGCATCAGGGTGACGAAGGAGATGTAGTCGGTCACCGTCAGCAGCGCGACAGTGCCGCTTCCGGACAACCGCAGCAGCGTGTCGAGGGCCTTGTAGAGCAGCACGAACGACAGCGCGACGCCGCAGGCGAACAGCAGCGTCGAGGTGAGGATGAAGATGATCGTGTATCTGCGCTCGTTCTTGCGTAGGCCCGGAGTGATGAAGGCCCAGAGCTGGTAGAGCCAGAACGGCGAGGTGAAGATGATGCCGCTGATCACGGAGATCTTCAGGCGGGCGCCGAAGCCACCGAGCACCTGGTTATAGATCAGCACGCAGTCCTTCGGGTGGCCCGGTACCTGGTAGCGGTACTGCGCGGGGACGTCGCAGTACGGCCGCTTCAGGAAGTCGATCGTGTGCGGGTAGAGGTACCAGCCGACGACGGCGCCGATGACCACGAGGATCACGACGACGATCAGTCGGCGGCGCAGTTCCCGCAGGTGGTCGATGACCGACATGCGCCCCTCGGGATTGGGCGGTCGGCGGCGCAGGAACCGTGGCAGCCCGGGCACGCTGCGAATGCTACTGGCCACGCAGCCCGCCGCCGTACGCGGGCGCAGGTCGTCTCAGAGCGCCGCGTAGCGGCTCAGGGCGGCGCGTGCCTCGTTCCGGATGTCCGCGGCGAGGGTCGTCGGTTCAAGCACGGTGACGCCACCTGCCGCGCCCAGCACAAGCGAGCGCAGCCAGGCGGGGTCGGCAACCCGCAGCGTGAGCCGCAGTTCCTCGCCGTCCGCTTCGAGCGACTCATGCGGGTAGTAGTCGGCGACCCACGCGAACCGCGGCGACAGGCGCAGCGTGACGAGCAAGTGATCGGACGCCGGACGGTAGATTCCTTCGCTCAGCTCAGGCAGTTCCAGGTCGGCGGGCGGCCGCGCGGGCTCCTCCAGCAGCGTGGCGTCCTCGATGCGGTCGGCGCGGAATACTCGTACGCCCTCTGCCTGGCGACACCACGCCTGTAGGTACGTCCGGCCGTCCATCTCGAAGACCCGCAGCGGGTCGACGACGCGCTCACCCGACTCGTCCCGTGTGGCCGTGTAGTAGCGCAGCGACAACGCCCTGCCGTCGGCCACCGCGCGGTGCAGCAGCGGGATGAAGCGCACCGACTCGTCCACCGACACCGCCACCGTCGAGCCGTCGATCGATCCACCCGCGGCCGCCTCGATCTTGGCCAGCGCCCGCGCGATCACCGCGGTGTCCGCGACGCCGGGGGTGTCGGACAGCGCCTGCAGTGCCACCGACAGCGCGAGCGCCTCCTTGGCCGTCAGCCGCAGCGGCCGATCGAGGTCGGCGTCGAACGTGATGCGGACGAAGCCCTCGTCCAGGGCGTCGAAGTCGACGTCGATCAGCTCGGCGGGTCCGTAGCCGGGCAGTCCGCAGTACGTCAGCAACTTGACGTCCTCACGCAGTTGCTTGGCGCTGACGCCCCAGTCGGCCGCGGCATCCTCGATCGAGATACCGGGATGCGCCTGGAAGTACGGAACCAGTGACAACAACCGGCCCAGACGCGCGGTCGGAGCGCTCACGTGAGCCCACCCAGCACCGCGAGCAGCTGCTCACGCACCGCCTCGATCAACTCCGGCGGCTCCAGCACGGTGACACCGCCACCCGCAGAGGCGACGCGGTGCGCCAGGTAGTGCAGGTCGGAGTAGGCGATCGTCAGGACGCCGCTGGTCTCCGAGTCGGCCAGCCTGCGCAGCTGCCCGGCGCCTCCCTCCCCGACCTCGATCCGCGCGATGCTGGTCTGCTCGACGGGGCGCGAGGTGACCATGCCGAGCAGGTCGACGCCCTCGGGGCGTGCGCCCGCAGTCGCCCGCCTGTCGATCTTGACGGCGCCCTCGACGCGGGACAGGCGAAAGCTGCGCGCCTCGCCGCGGTCCCGGTCGAAGCCGACGACGTACCAGCGCCGATGCCAGGTGAGCACGCCCCACGGCTCGACCGTGCGCGCCTGCGGCTCGGCGGCACCCGCCTTGCGGTAGTCGAAGCTCACCACCCTCTCGTGTCGGGCGGCGTCGAGCAGGACCTCGAGGTTCGGGTCCGCGGTGTCGACGACCGGAACCAGCCCCGGCGTGGTCGGCGCCTCGACCGCGACGCCGGCAGCATGCAGCTTCTGGGTCGCCGTGCTCGCGGCCTGGCCGAGGGTGGCCGACTGCCACAACCGCGCGGCGAGGCCGACGGCCGCAGCCTCGGCGGCGTCGAACTCGATCGGCGGCAGCTCGTAGTCGCGCTCCTTGATCCGGTAACCGTCCTCGTCGTCGCGCGAGCTGCGGCCGGTCTCCAGCGGGATCCCGAGATCGCGCAGTTCGGCCTTGTCGCGCTCGAACATGCGCTTGAACGCCTCGTCCGGATCGTTGCTGGCGTCGGACTCGTCGTAACCAGGGACGGTGCGGCGGATGCGCTCGGCCGTCAGGTAGTCCCGGGTCGACAACAGGCAGATGACGAGGTTGATCAAGCGTTCGGTACGCCGGGCGGCCATGTCCTCGAAACTAATGCCTGTCCGTCGGCGCTGAGGCGTGACTCGCTGGGTCGCGCTGGGCTGCGCCTCGGATCTGGGACGCTGCAGAGTGGCCACGTGGACACAGTACCGCGCAAATTCGCACAGGACGTTCGATTTAGTCAGGGATTCACCGGGCGGGGCCCCGGCTCACATCGAGGCGATCAACTTCTCCACTCGCTCGTCGACCGAGCGGTACGGGTCCTTGCACAGCACCGTGCGCTGCGCCTGGTCGTTGAGCTTGAGGTGCACCCAGTCGACGGTGAAATCGCGGCGCTTCTCCTGCGCCCGCTTGATGAAGTCACCGCGCAACTTGGCTCGGGTCGTCTGCGGCGGCACGCCCTTGGCCTCGAAGATCGCCAGATCGCTGACGACCCGGTCGACCGCGCCCCTCTTCTGCAACAGATAGAACAGCCCCCGGTTGCGCGCGATGTCGTGGTAGGCCAGATCCAACTGCGCCACGCGGGGGCTCGACAGCGGCAGGTCGTGCTTGGCGCGGTAGCGCTCGATCAACTGGTACTTCGTGGCCCAGTCGATCTCGCGGTCGATCTTGGACAGATCCTGCTGCTCGATAGCGTCCAGCGTGCGGCCCCAGAGTTCGAGCACCCGCTTGTCGACGTCGCTGCCGCCCTCGCGCGCGACGAAGTCGACGGCACGACCGTAGTACTCGCGCTGGATGTCCAGCGCCGAGGCCGAGCGCCCGGCCGCCAGGCGCACCGCCCGCTGGCCGGTGAGGTCGTGGCTGATCTCGCGGATCGCCCGGATCGGATTCTCCAGCGTGAGGTCACGGAACGACACCGACGCCTCGATCATGCGCAGGACCAGGTCGGCCGAACCGACCTTGAGCATCGTGGTGCACTCGTTCATGTTCGAGTCGCCGACAATCACGTGCAGTCGCCGGTAGTGTTCGGCGTCGGCGTGCGGCTCGTCACGTGTGTTGATGATCGGACGCGATCGGGTGGTCGCCGAGCTGACGCCCTCCCAGATGTGCTCGGCACGCTGGCTGACGCAGTAGACCGCGCCGCGCGGCGTCTGTAACACCTTGCCGGCACCGGCGATCAGCTGACGGGTGACCAGGAACGGGATGAGGATGTCGGCCAGCCGGCTGAACTCGCCGTGGCGTCCGACGAGGAAGTTCTCATGGCAGCCGTACGAGTTGCCCGCGGAGTCGGTGTTGTTCTTGAACAGGTAGATGTCGCCGGCGATGCCCTCTTCGTGCAGCCGCTTCTCCGCGTCCACGACCAGACCCTCGAGGATCCGCTCCCCCGCCTTGTCGTGTGCGATCAGGGTGGTGAGCGAGTCGCACTCGGGCGTGGCGTATTCGGGGTGGCTGCCAACGTCCAGGTAAAGGCGCGCGCCGTTCTTGAGGAAGACGTTCGAGGAGCGCCCCCAGCTGACCACGCGGCGGAACAGGTAGCGCGCGACCTCGTCCGGGCTCAAGCGCCGCTGACCGTGGAACGTGCACGTCACGCCGTACTCGTTCTCGATGCCGAAGATCCGTCGCTGCACGTTTCCCACCCTAGAACGAATTCGCGCCGAGGCGGTGGCGAAACGGATCGGGTATTCGGTCGCAGCCGTCTCGCCAAGGGCTCCGCCTACTCCGCGGGGGTGCCCCCGTTCTCATCGTGGCGCGGCGTGTCCGCCGGAGCCGGCGTTGCGAGCGGCTCGCCGTGCCCCTCGGGCAGCAACCCGGTCAGTTCACCGTTGCTGATGCGGCGGAACTTGCGCTTGCCACGGGTGCGATCGAGCACCGCGACCTCGAGCTGTGAGGCCGGCATCGACCGCGGCTGCCCGTCGGTGCCGCCGATCTTGCCGAGCGCGTTGACGGCCACCCCGACGGCGTCGCGCAGCGCGGCACCGGCGAGGTAGGAGCCCTTCAGCTCGGACGTCAGCTGCTCGGCCTGGCCACCCATCACGAGGAACTGTGGCTCGTCGACGATCGTGCCGTCGTAGGACAGGCGATACAGCTGGTCCTCGTCCGCGCTCGGGCCGACCTCGGCCACACAGAGTTCGACCTCGTACGGCTTCTGCTGCTCGGTGAAGATCGTCCCGAGGGTCTGGGCGTAAGCGTTGGCCAGCGCCCGGGCGGTGACGTCCCGGCGGTCGTAGGAGTACCCGCGCAGGTCCGCCAGGCGGATGCCAGCGACGCGAAGGTTCTCGAATTCGTTGTACTTGCCGACGGCGGCGAAGCCGATGCGGTCGTAGATCTCGCTGACCTTGTGCAGCGCGGAACTCGCGTTCTCGGCAACGAAGAGGACTCCGTCGGCATAGGTGAGAACCACGACGCTGCGGCCGCGTGCAATGCCCTTGCGGGCATATTCCGAGCGGTCGCGCATGATCTGCTCGGCCGAGGCGTAGAACGGCATGCTCATGACTTCGCCCCCTCAGGCGCCCGGACGACCGGTGCGGTCGGCGATGATCGACTGGACGACACCGGCGAGTTCATCGTCGGCAACCCGCTCGGAGCCGGTGGCCGTGGTGATGATCACGACCGGGTAGATGCCGCGGGTGAGGTCCGGGCCGCCGGTCGCCGAGTCGTCGTCGGCGGCGTCGAAGAGCGATTCGACCACCACGCGGATGACGCCGGTACGATCCAGGCCGGGCCGCCACAGCTTCTTCAGCGCCCCACGGGCGAACAGCGAACCGGAACCGACCGAGTGGTAGTACTGCTCCGGATAGCGGCCGCCGGTGACGTCGAAGCTGTAGATCTTGCCCGCGGTGGCCGGGTCGGTGATCGCCGTGTCGTACCCGGCGAAGAGCGGGACGACGGCCAGGCCCTGCATCGCCGCGGCGAGATTGCCGCGAATCATGGTGGCGAGGCGGTTCGCCTTGCCGTCCAGCGTGAGCTGGGTGCCTTCGATCTTCTCGTAGTGCTCCAGTTCGACCTGGTAGAGCCGGACCAGCTCGACCGCGATGCCCGCGGTGCCCGCGATGCCGACCAGAGTGTGGTCGTCGGCCGGGAAGACCTTCTCGATGTCGCGCTGCGCGATGAGGTTGCCGGCGGTGGCCCTGCGGTCACCGGCCATCACCACACCCTCGCCGAAGGTCGCCGCGACGATCGTCGTGCCGTGCGGCGCGTCGACGTGCGTCCTCGTGAGGTTCGGCATCAGCTCAGGTGCGGCGGCATTGAGGAACTCGGTGAACGAACTCGATCCCGGCGAGGTCGCGTATCGCAGCAGACCCAATTCGCTGTGGCGGCTCAAGCTGACTCCCGTCGAGGTCGTACGGACGCATGTCCTGTCAACCTACTCATGGGCAGGCGCTCGCACACGCTCAGGCGGCGTCCTTGAGATCATCTCCGGGCGGCGGCACGGGGCTCAGACCGACGGCGAGGCCGTGGTCGTCGACCACAGTTGGCCAAGATCATCTATTGACCCCCCTTCTGCACGAACGCCCGGACGAACTCCTCGGCGTTGGACTCCAGGACGTCGTCGATCTCGTCGAGGATCGCGTCGACGTCCTCGGTCAGCTTCTCGTGCCGCTCGGCCAGGTCGGAGCCGGTCTCGACGTCCTGCTCGACCTCTTCCTCGTCGTGCTTGGACGGACGGGTCTGGCCGCTGTCGTGAGTAGGCATGGGCCACTCCTTCGTGAGGGTTCTAGATCTTCACCCTAGCGAGCAGGGCGCTCGCCTTCGGTGTTCCCTCAGAGCGAAACCGAATCGCGACCAACCCGGGAATTGAGTCCCTGAGGCTCAAGTTGTACGGGATGCGATCACGCAGCACCCCTTTGGAGGACACCATGAGCAACCTGACCGTCTGGTCGCGCCACGCCCCCTTCTCGCCCGCCGGCTACGCCTTCATCGGCGGGAGGACTCCCAGAAGCGACTTCGACCGTGTGTTCGAGGCCCTGGCCCGGCAGGCCTTCACCCCGCGTGCCTTGGCCCGCCGCACGGTCCGCACGCCGGCATCGGGCTTCGTTCCGGCGGCCGAGCTCACGCGCGACGGCGAGGACGCGGTCCTGCGCCTCGAACTGCCCGGCGTCGACGTCACCAACGACGTCGCCGTCGAGCTCGACAACGGCCGGCTGACCGTCCGGGGCGAGAAGCGCAGCGAGAACGCCGGCGAGCGTGGCTACCGCGAGGTGCGCTACGGCAGCTTCAGCCGCTCGTTCACCGTCCCGGGACACGTCGCCGCCGAAGCGGTCACCGCCTCGTACGAGGCTGGGGTCCTGACCGTCCGCGTGGCCGGTGCCTACACTGTGCCCGAACCTGAGCCGACCGCGACGACGATCGCGATCACGACGGCCGGCGGGAAGGACACCACCGCACCGGTCGAGGCCGACGAGGACACGCCGGAGACCTGATCACCCGGCCTCGCCCAGCTGCTCGACGAACTCCGACAGCTGGGCGAGGTTGCGGCACTCCACCATCGGGACGACCGCGGCGTACCTGCTCGCCACCGAGTCGCCGATGTCCCACATCCGCCGCTGCTCGGGGTTGAGCCAGTACGCGCGATGGGCTCGGTCGACCATCCCCGACAGCGTCGGCAGTGCCGTGCTCGTGTAGTTCGTGCGCGCGTCCCCGAGGATCAAAAGGCAGGTGCGTGAGCCGATCGCATCGCCCCACCGGCGCTGCAGATTCTCGATCGCCCGACCGTAGTCGGTACGCCCCGAGAGTCCAGTGACGCGCGCGTTCTGCGACATCGCCCTGACTGCCTCGGCGGGATCACCGCCGGGAGTGAAATACCGCGTCACCTCGTCCACCTCATCGACGAAGGCGAACGTGCGTACGCGGGTGAACTGCTCGCGCAGCGCGTAGACCAGCAGCAGCGTGAAGTGCGCGAAGCTGGTCACCGACTGGCTCACGTCGCACAGGATCACCAGGTCCATCCGCGTCGGCCGCTTCGGCTTGGTCCGCACCACCAGCGGCACTCCGCCGGTGGCCAGCGCGTCGCGAATCGTGCGCCGCATGTCCAGCACACCGCGCGAGCCAGCCCGCTGTTTCTGCGCCAGTCGCGCCCCCAGGCGCCGGGCGAGCGGTGCGATCTCACGCCGGATCTGCTTCATCTCTGCCGCGGTCGCCGACGCCAGAGCGATCTGGTCCACCGACTTCGTCGTCGCCCGCGACGCGTTCTCGACACCATCGCGCTCGGCCATGTGCCGGCGTACGTCGGCCTCGACAAACTGCGTGAAATCCTCCAGCCGCCGGTCGAGCAGCGAGCGCACGAGCGCCTCGGCCGTCTCGTCGGTACGCCCCTGCAGCAGTTCGCGCAGCAGGTTCTCCCAGAGCGTGTACGGCTCGAGGTGGCTCATCACCTCCGACCGCGACCACGTGCGGGGACCCCGGCCGCCGGCCTCACGCGGGCGGAAGGCGTTCACCGCGTCGCGCGCCACCGAGCGTCCCAGCCGCTCGTCCCCGGTCAGCAGGTAGCTCGACAGCTCCTCGCGCAGCCGCTGTCGCACCGGGTCGTCCTTGACCCACCGCCGCGGGGCCTCGCGCGAGGGCTCCGCGGGGACCCAGATCCCGTCGGAGCGCCACGAGTGGATCTCCTCGCCCACGCCGGCTGGGTACCAGATGTCGAAGAGCCGGTCGAAGACTGCCCGCTGGATCTGCCGCTTCACCAGTGTGGCCGCGTACGCCTCACGGAACGCCTCCCGGTCGAGCACGTCGATCTGTCCGAACGCGGCGATCGCGTCCAGCGACTCGGCCACCGACACCGGCAGGCCCGCCTCGCGCAGCGCGGCGACGAACTGCACGTGCCGGTCCAGCAGGGACGCCTCGGCACCGCCCGCCCGCCCGCGGTCCGGGTGCCCGTGGAAGGCAGGACCGTGGAAGTGGCTGTGGGCCATGTCTAGGCCAGCTTGAGTGCGTCCACAGCCCGGCGCTGATCGGTGACGTGCTTGAGCACGACCCCCAGCGTCTCGCGCGCGGTCGCGGCGTCCAGTTCTTTGGCGCCGAGGGCGAGCACGGTGCGCGCCCAGTCGATTGTCTCCGCGACGGAGGGAGACTTCTTCAGTTCCAGCGCGCGCAGCGCCCCGATCATCGCCACGACCTGCTCCACGAGCACGTCCTCGATCTCGGGCACCCGCGACTGCACGATCTGCTTCTCGCGCTCGGCGCTGGGGTAGTCGAGGTAGAGGTACAGACAGCGCCGTTTGAGTGCCTCGGACAGTTCGCGCGTCGCGTTCGAGGTGACCACCACGAACGGGTGCTTGGTGGCGGCCACCGTGCCGAGTTCCGGAATCGTCACCTGGAACTCGCTGAGCACTTCCAGCAACAGCGCCTCGACCTCGACGTCGGTCTTGTCGGCCTCGTCGATCAGCAGCACGGTCGGCTCGGCACGGCGGATCGCGGCGAGCAGCGGCCGGGCGAGCAGGAACTCCTCGGTGAAGATGTCCTCGTGCGTGTTCTCCCAGTCGGCGCCACCCGAGGCCTGGATGCGCAGCAACTGCTTCTTGTAGTTCCATTCGTACAACGCCCGCGCCTCATCGAGGCCCTCGTAGCACTGCAGGCGGATCAGCTCAGCCGCGGTGACCGCGGCGACCGCCTTGGCCAGCTCCGTCTTGCCCACGCCGGCCGGACCCTCGATCAGCAGGGGGCGACCGAGGCGCGCGGCGAGGAACACGGTCGTGGCGGTGGGGCCGTCGCAGAGATAGCCGGCCTTGTCCAGTTGTGCGGTGACGTCCGCGGGTGAGGTGAACACTCCCTCACCCTGCCGGATGCGCCGGACGCGCCGCGCACGCCGCGCAGGTGCCGAACAGCTCGACGGTGTGGTCCACGTCGGTATAGCCGTGCTCGTCAGCGACGCTCGCCGCCCAGCGCTCGACCACCCGTCCCTCGATCTCCTCGGTACGCCCGCAGTGCCGGCACACCAGGTGATGGTGGTGGGTGCTGCGGGCGTGCCCGCAGGCCCGATAGGTCGTCTCCCCGTCGGGGGTGTGGATCACGTCCACTTCGCCCGCGTCCACCAGCGTCTGCAGATGCCGGTAGACCGTCGACAGACCGACGCTCGAGCCATCCGCACGAAGCGCGGCGTAGACGTCCTGCGCACTGCAGAAGCCCTCCGTCGCGTTGAGCGCCGCGCGCACGGCGGCGCCCTGTCGGGTACTCCGCTGCTGGGTCACCACGCCAGCTTAGCGGTAATCATTCCCGATAGCTGGCGGGGCGGAGTTGCTGACCCGCGTCCGCGAGGCGGTCGAGGGTGCCCGGCGCCGGCCGGGCTAGACGAAGGACTCGATCGGCGGGCAGGCGCAGATCAGGTTGCGGTCGCCGTACGCTCCGTCGATGCGGCGCACCGGCGGCCAGTACTTCGTACCGGGGTCGACATCACCCGGGAAGACCGCGAGCTCGCGCGGATACGGGTGTAGCCACTCGCCCGCGACGGACGCCGCGGTGTGCGGGGCGTTGACCAGCGGGTTGTCGCCGGCAGGCCACTCCCCTCGCACGACCGCCTCGATCTCCGCCTTGATGGCGATCATGGTCGCGACGAACCGGTCCAGCTCGTCCTTGCCCTCGGACTCGGTCGGCTCGACCATCAGCGTGCCGGCGACCGGGAACGACATCGTCGGGGCGTGGAAGCCGTAGTCGATCAAGCGTTTGGCGACGTCGTCGACAGTGATCCCACTGGCCTTGGTGATCTCACGCAGGTCGAGGATGCACTCGTGCGCGACCAGCCCGGTCGTCCCGACGTAGAGCACAGGGAAGTGCTCGCTCAGCCGCTTGGCGACGTAGTTCGCCGCGAGGATCGCCGAGGCCGTCGCCTCGGTCAAGCCCTCCCCGCCCATCATCCGGATGTACGCCCAGGTGATCGGCAGGATCGAGGCCGAGCCCCAGGGCGCCGCGGCGATCGCGCCCGACCCGGTGGAGGGACCGGCGGCGTCCTGCAGCGGGTGGTTCGGCAGGTACGGGGCGAGGTGCGCGCGCACGCCGATCGGACCGATGCCCGGGCCGCCCCCGCCATGCGGGATGCAGAAGGTCTTGTGCAGGTTCAGGTGCGAGACGTCCGCGCCGAACCCGCCGGGCCGGGCGAGGCCGACCATCGCGTTGAGGTTCGCGCCGTCGACGTAGACCTGCCCGCCGGCCTCGTGCACGAGCGCGCACACCTCGCCGATGTGCTCCTCGAAGACGCCGTGTGTCGAGGGGTACGTGACCATGATCGCTGCCAGGTCGGCGGCGTGCTCGGCGAGCTTGGCCTTCAGATCGTCGAGGTCGATCTCGCCGGAGCCGGCGCTGCTCGCGGTGCTGCCGTTGGATGGCGCTCCCCCGGTCTTCACCACGACGATCCTCATCCCGGCCATCGCCGCGCTCGCGGCGTTGGTACCGTGCGCGGATGCCGGGATCAGGCAGACGTCGCGGTGACGATCACCGTTGGCCAGGTGGTAGTTGCGGATCGCGAGAAGACCGGCGAACTCGCCCTGCGAGCCGGCGTTCGGCTGCAGCGACACCGCGTCGTAACCAGTGATCTCGGCGAGCCACCGCTCGAGGTCGGCGAACAACTGCGCGTACCCGTCGAACTGACCGCGCGGCGCGAACGGGTGGATGTTCGCGAACCCGGGGTTGCTGATCGGTTCCATCTCGGTGGTGGCGTTGAGCTTCATCGTGCACGAGCCGAGCGGGATCATGCCGCGGTCGAGTGCGTAGTCCTTGTCCGCGAGCCGGCGCAGGTAGCGCAGCATCGAGGTCTCCGACCGGTGTGTGTTGAAGACCGGGTGCGACAGGAACGGCGTCGTACGCGCAGCGCCGAAACCGTCGGAGACAGTTCCGTCCAAGCGATCGACGTCGGACGCCGCGAGCGACGCTCCGAAGATCGACCAGAGCACCGGCAGCAGGTCGCGGGTGCTGGTCTCGTCGAAGGACAGGCCGACCCTGTCCGCGTCGATCGGTCGCAGGTTGATGCCGGCCCCGGCCGCGGCAGCCACCACCTCGGCGGCACGCCCCGGCACCGAGACCGTCAGCGTGTCGAAGAACGCCACCTCCGCCACGGCGACGCCTGCCTCACGTAGACCCGAGGCCAAGATGGCGGTCAGCCGGTGGACGCGACGCGCGATCGCGGTCAGCCCGTCCGGGCCGTGGTAGACGGCGTACATCGAGGCGAGCACTGCGAGCAGCACCTGCGCGGTGCAGATGTTCGACGTCGCCTTCTCCCTGCGGATGTGCTGCTCGCGGGTCTGCAGCGCCAGCCGGTACGCCGGGTTGCCGTCCGCATCCACCGACACGCCGACAAGTCGACCTGGCAGCTGCCGCTCGAGCCCGGCGCGGACCGCGAGGTAGCCGGCGTGCGGTCCGCCGAATCCGAGCGGTACGCCGAAGCGCTGGGTGGTCCCGACCGCGACGTCGGCAGCGGCCTCGCCGGGCGAGGCGAGCAGCGTGAGCGCGAGCAGGTCGGCGGCCACCACCGCGAGCGCACCCACCTCGTGGATCGCCGAGACCAGCGGCGCCAACTCCCGCACCGTTCCGGACGCGCCCGGGTACTGCACCAGCACACCGAAGACGCCCTCGGCCGGCAGTGGCCGGGACAGGTCCGCGGTCACGACCGAGATTCCGAGGGGCACCGCACGGGTGCGCAGCACGTCCAGCGTCTGCGGCAGTACGTCGGCATCGACCACGAAGGTGTCACGCGCGCGGGCCGCACTGTCACGTCGCGCGCTCGTAAGCGTCGCGCGATGAGCCAGCGCCATCGCCTCGGCGGCCGCCGTCCCTTCGTCGAGCATCGACGCCCCCGCGACAGGAAGACCGGTGAGGTCCTCGACCATCGTCTGGAAGTTGAGCAGCGCCTCCAACCGGCCCTGGCTGATCTCCGGCTGATACGGCGTGTACGCCGTGTACCAGGCGGGGTCCTCCAGGATGTTCCGGCGGATCACTGCCGGGGTGATCGTGTCGTAGTAACCGAGCCCGATCAGCGAGGTCATCTGCCGATTGCGCGCGGCGAGCGCACGCAGTTCGGCGGCCGCCTGCGCCTCGGTCACCGCCGGGGGCAGCGCGAGCGCCGACGTCGACCGGATCGACGCGGGTACGGCGTCCGCGACCAGGTCGTCCAGCGCGGCGTACCCGACCGCGGCGAGCATCTTCGCGCGGTCCTCGGCGATCGCGCCGATGTGGCGCTCGCGAAACGGGGCGGCAGACTCGAGATCCTGCAGGGACATGCGGATGGCTCCGGGCGATCGCAACGGGGACCGGCGCCGGCGGCGCGGGTCTCCCCGTCTGTCGGATGCGACTGCGCCCTTCAGAGCGGCCTGCTCGCGGGGTCCTTGGGCCTGAGAGGTTCCGGGGAGGTTGCCCCTTCGGCGCCGCGTACGCGAACTCTCCCCCGCGAGGTGAACAGCCACCTCAAGGATAGCGAGCCGGCGCGGCGTGCCGCGCCGAGCCCCCGAATCTCAGGCGGAGGCGATGCGGGCCTGGCGACGGCGCGCCAGCTCGTCATTCGCGTGGACGACCGGGGCGGCGTCGTCCTCGGTACCGTCGGCACGCTCGCTCGGCAGGTGGGCCAGCGAGCCGACCAGTTCGCGCAGCGCGCCGCTGACGGCGATGCCGAACACGCCCTGGCCGCCGCGCAACAGGTCGACCACCTCTTCACTGGACGTGCACTCGTACACCGTGGTGCCGTCCGACAGCAGGGTGATGCCGGCCAGGTCGTCGACGCCGCGCTTGCGCAGCGCATCGACGGCGACGCGGATGTTGTGCAGGGACACCCCGGTGTCGAGCAGTCGCTTGACGACCTTGAGGACGAGCACGTCCTTGAAGGAGTAGAGCCGCTGGCTGCCGGACCCGGCCGCGGAGCGAACCGAGGGCACGACCAGGCCTGTACGGGCCCAGTAGTCCAACTGCCGGTAGGTGATGCCGGCCGCGGCGCACGCCGTCGGGCCGCGGTAACCGATGGTCTCGACGCCCGTTTGCGAATCGTGGCTGAATACGCCGAGCGCCTCCAGGGCGGGGTCGGTGAACAGGGCACCCTGCTCCGGCATCGCAGCCGCCTCGGGCGCCGACACCAGCTGCGCGGACCCGTCCTGCTCGGGACGCTCGTCCACTGCCCACCTCCTGCTAGCCGGCTGCGGAACCGGCCGGTGACCAGTATCCACACCCAGAATCCCATGCGCGTCATTCAGCCCCGCGCAGACACGAGTGTGGTCGTCGCGCCCGGCCCGGGTCAACGCAACACGCCGCCTTCTCTAACCCTCAAGTGAAGCTTTATAGATCTGAGACCTTGATCGACTACGTGAGATTCACACGATCAGCTGTCGAAGTCCTCCGGACTGATGTTGTCCAGGAATTCCCGGAAGCGCTCGACCTCTTCGTCACTGAGTTCGGTGCCCTCCTGCCCCGTCGCCCCGTCCTCACCCTCGGCCAGCTCCTCCGGGATCTCCACCCCGGCGACCTCGAGCACCGCGTCCGCACCCATGATCGGCGTGCCGGTGCGCAGGGCGAGCGCGATGGCGTCCGACGGCCGCGCGCTGACGGTCGCGCCGTTCGAGAAACGCAGCTCGGCGTAGTAGATGTCATCACGCATCTCGGTGATGTGCACGGCCTCCACCGAGACACCGAGCGCATCGATGACGTCCTTGAGCAGGTCGTGCGTCAGCGGCCGCACGGTCTGCACTCCCTGCTGCTGGAACGCGATCGCGGAGGCCTCGACGGCGCCGATCCAGATGGGCAGGTAGCGGGCTCCGTCAGCCTCGCGAAGCAGCACCACGGGCTGGTTTCCCGGCAGCTCGACCCGGACTCCGACAACACGCATGGGGTGCATGATTACCTCCGAAGTGAGTCGGGGCGCTTCGTCGCCGACGCTACTCCGCGTCAGGGTCCGATGACCGAACGAAGGCCGATGTTGACCAACGCCGCGTGCAGCTTCACCGAGAGCGCCGCCATCTCCCGCACGGTCTCCTCGGCACGCACCTTGGCCTCGGACCCGCGCTGCTTCGACATCGGGCCGACGATCTGCGCGAACAGACCGACCTCGCGCTCGGCGGCGGTCCGGAACGCGCGCAGGTGCCGCCCCTCGAGCCCGTACTGGGCCAGTTCACCGACGATCTTGGCGACAGCCAGAGCGTCGTCGTCGTAGTGACCGCCCGGCCGTGGCTTGATCAACCCGAACTCCTCAAGCTCGGCGAGCTGGTCCTCACGCAGACCGGCGGTGTGCAGCAGCTCCTCCCGGGTGAGCTTGAGCTCGGCCGGCGCCAGCCTGAAATGGTCGGCGCTGATCGACTTGCCGTCGACGGTGACAACCGATACATGCGCGGTCTGGGGTGCCACCGTGCCGCTCGCAGGAAGCAACCCGCGGTCGAGCTTGGCCAGCTGCTCCTTGATCACCTTCAGCGGCAGATAGTGATCACGCTGCTGTTCGAGTACCCAGCGCAGCCGGGCAATATCGCTCGGCGCGTATTTGCGGTAGCCGGACGGGGTGCGGTCGGGGCGGATCAGCTCCTGGTCCTCCAGGAACCGGATCTTGGTGATGGTCAGGTCCGGGAAGTCGGGCTTGAGAATGCCCAGGACGTCACCGATGGTGTGGGTCGCGTCAGGACGACCATTGCGGGCGACCGCTGGGCTCATGTGCTCCCCCACGTTGTGGGAGGTACCCCCGTCGCAAGACGTCGCTCGGTCCTCATGCCTGCGCCCCGACGCCGGCGCGGACGGCGGCGGTCAGGTACACGAGCCGGAACTTGCCGATCTGGACCTCATCCCCACCGGACAGCGGTGCGGCCTCGATTCGCTCGCGGTTGACGTACGTGCCGTTGAGCGAGCCCACGTCATGCACCGTGTAGCCATTGCCCTCGCGGCGGAACTCGGCATGGCGGCGGCTCACGGTCACATCGTCCAGGAAGATGTCGCTGTCCGGGTGGCGACCCGCTGTGGTGACGTCCTCATCGAGCAGGAAACGACTGCCGGCATTCGGACCGCGTTTGACCACCAGCAGCGCCGACCCCGGGGTCAGTGCATCGACCGCGCCCTGATGGGCCTCGGTCGAGAAGTCGGTGTCGCTCTCGGGTGGCACGCCGGCCGGGCTGATCGTGCTCGTGATGTCTGCGGCCGAAGGAGCCGGGACCGTTGTGGGCAGCGCGGCGCCGCAGTTGGCGCAGTAGCGACTACCGACCGGGTTCTCCGTGCCGCATGCGGTGCAGAACACTGGTCTCGCCCCTTTCGAGAGTGGTGTTGACAGTAGCGCGCCAGGCCGGTCAGTCGGCGATGGCCCCGTACGCCGCGGCGTCGATCAGACCGGAGGTCTCCGCGCCCGCGGCGACCTCGATCTCGATCATCCAGCCCCCACCGTACGGGTCGGAGTTGACCAGTTCGCTGCGGGCCGACAGCGCCTCGTTGATCGCGGTGACGGTGCCGGTAACCGGGGCGTACAAGTCCGACACACTCTTGGTCGACTCGATCTCACCACACGCCGCACCGGCGCTGACACTCGTTCCCACCTCGGGCAGTTGAACGTAGACCACGTCGCCGAGCGCCGCCTGGGCGTAGTCGGTGATCCCGACGCGTACCGTCGAAGAGCCGTCGGTCTGGCGTACCCACTCGTGCTCGGCGGTGTACTTCAGCTCGTTCGGGATCTCGGACATGCTCGGCCCTTCTACGCGCTTACGAGGACTGGGTGCACGGCACCCTATCTCGGTTTGGCGTGGTTGAGCGTGGGCAGGTCGCGCACGGCGGTGATCGTCACCGCAGTCCGTTCGACCACCGTGAGCTCACCCCCTGCGGCGCGCACCGTGGCCGCGATTCCGCCCGGGATATTCAATGCTGTGTCGAGCGTCTTGGCTTCGCCGATCGCCAGCACCTGGTACGGCGCACGCAGCGGTGTGCCGTCGACTGCGATGCCCACGGCGGACCCGTCCGCCTGACTGGTGACGTCGGTGAATGCGGTCTGCGTGCTCACACGGACGCCGCCGAAGCTGATCGCCTCCGCGCCTGCGCCACGCAGCTCCTCAACGACGTCCAGGACGTCCTCCGCGTGCAGCTTGTGGGCGGCGTCGGTGACGGTGACGACCACGCCTGGCCCGGCCGCGGGAAGCGTGCCGAGCAGGATGCCCAGCGTGTTGCGGTCCTGCTCGGCCTGCTGACGCGCGGCCACGGCGGCGTCGCCGGAGTCGGTGAGTTTGCCCAGCGTCGCCTGCAGGTCGGCGATCTCTTGGCGCAGCCGGTCGCTGCGCGCGTTCTGGTCGTCGAGGATCCCGATGAGGTCGTCGTCGCGCAGCGAGTCCAGGCTGTCGTCCTTGGAATTGGCATGCACCTGCACGGCGATCGCGAACCCGAGCAGCCCGACGAGGACGCCGATCAGTGCTGCGGCACGCCACCGCGCGGCACGGGTCGGCGGCGGCTTCGGCGAGGTGAGGGGCTGGCGATCACGCACGGAACAGGTGCCTTCTGATCGCAGCCGCGTTGGCGAAGATCCGGATGCCGAGGACGACGACGACAGCTGTGGACAGCTGGCTGCCGACACCCAGCTTGTCGCCCAGGAAGACGATCAGCGCGGCCACCACGACGTTCGAGATGAAGGACACCACGAAGACCTTCGAATCGAAGATGCCGTCCAGGCGCGCACGGATGCCGCCGAACAACGCGTCGAGCGCGGCGACGACCGCGATCGGCAGGTAGGGCTCGAGTCCGTGCGGCACGGTGGGCCTGAGCACGAGTCCGACGACCAACCCGACGATCAGGGCAAGAGCAGCGATCACTTGGTGCCTCCGGGGGTGGCGTACCTCAACGAGATGGGGGCCGCAGCGGGCAGCGCTAGGTCCTTGTGTTCGGCGAAGCTAAAACCGATCCCGTTCGCGCTCGCCTGCGTCGTGTAACGCGAGGCGACCGCGCTGGACGCGAAGCCCGTCGCCAGCCCGGCCTCGTCACCCACCGCGCTGATCACGTACGGCGAGGCGATCGGCTCGAAGTCGACGAGCACCACCTGCCCCGCGAACCGGATCGCCGAGGTGGGCGTCAACCGGATCCCGTTCACCGCAACCGCCTCGGCGCCGTCGGCCCACAGTTCGTTCACCACACTGCGGACGTCACGGTCGGTGAGCTGGTGTGTCGCGGCGATCGGCGTGGAGCCGGCGCGCTGCGCCTCGCCCAGCCCGTCATCGGCATCGGGCACCGGGGCATCGCGCAGCGTCACCTGCAGGCCGGGGCCGTGCACGGCCAGCTCGCCGGCGGCCACCAGCTGCGCTCGCAACTGCCGTGTCAAGGTGCTGTCGCCGACCAACGCCTCGTCCCGGGCGCTGCTGATCCGATTACCCAGGTCTGCAACGCGCTGCTGCAGGTCATCGGCCTGCTGTTGCGCGTCGCGCACCCGCGTGACGAGATCGGCATGCACCTTCTGTGTCTGTGGTGCGCTTCGGTGCGTGTGCACGTACGCGACCGCGATCGTGAAGCCGATCAGCAGCGCGCCGAGTACCGTTGCCGGCCGGTCGTACCAGCGCGGCGGGTCACCCTGTGTGCGGCGCCCCTCGTACGCCTGGCGATACGCCGGGTCCTGCGGGTCCAGGACCAGATCGATCAACCGCTCTCCCGGCGTACGCGCGGCCTTCATGCAACCGCCACCGGCGTGCGCAGCAGGCGCCTGGTCTGCTGCAGATACAGGACCCCGGCCCAGAGGTACAGGGCGGTGCCCCAGATCGTGAACGCCCACGCCAGCGGCGCCGCGAAGTCCGACACCGCCCAGTCGTGGTTGCCGAGCAGCAGTAGTGGGAATGCGTACAGCAGACAGAACGTGGCCGCCTTGCCAAGGTAGTGCACCTCGGGCGGGCCGTATCCACGTCGGCGCAGCAGCGTGAGCGCGCCGGCCAGGATGATGTCGCGCGCGACCAGCACGATCGCGAGCCACCACGGGATGACGTGCCGCAGCACCAGTCCGAGGAGCGTGGCGAGGATGTAGAGGCGGTCGGCCAGCGGGTCGAGCAGCGCGCCGAACTCGCTCTGCTGGTTCAGTTTGCGGGCCAGGACGCCGTCGGCCCAGTCCGTGAAGCCCGACAGGGCAAGGATCGCGATCGCCCACCCGTCCGCGTGGGGGCCGAGCACCAGCCAGAGGAACAGCGGTACGCCGAGCAGTCGCAGCACGCTCAACGCGTTGGGGACGGTCACGATCCGATTCGAGCGTGGCGCACTGGTCACCGACATGTACGCCTCCTCGGACGATCGGTGAAACGACAACGGAGGCCCGAGAGTTCGGACCTCCGCTCTGTCGGGACGACAGGATTTGAACCTGCGACCCCTTGACCCCCAGTCAAGTGCGCTACCAAGCTGCGCCACGTCCCGCTGTGTTGCCGGACCAGCCTACCGGCTCGGAGCCGCGCGCCTTTCACGTACCCGCACCGAGATCTCGATCGGCGTCCCGATGAAGTCGAAGTCCTCCCGCAGCCGCCGTTCGAGGAACCGGCGGTAACCCGCCTCGAGGAAGCCGGTGGTGAACAGCACGAAGCGCGGTGGTCGGGTGTCGGCCTGCGTCGCGAACAGGACGCGGGGCGCCTTGCCGCCTCGTGGCGGTGGCGGGGTCTGCGCGACGACGTCGGTCAACCAGCTGTTCAGACGACCGGTCGGGATGCGCCGGTCCCAACTGGCCAGGCTGGTACGGAGGTGCTGGGCCAGCTTCTCCACCGAACGTCCGGTCTTGGCGCTGAGGTTGATCCGCGGCGCCCACGACAGCCGTGCCAGGTCGCGCTCGATCTCGCGGTCGAGATATTCGCGCCGGTCCTCGTCCATCAGATCCCACTTGTTGAATGCGACGACCAGGGCCCGGCCGGCCTCCACCACCTCGTTGAGCACGCGCTGGTCCTGCTCGCTGATGATCTCGCTGGCGTCGATGAGCACGATGGCCACCTCGGCCGCCTCGATCGCAGCGGCCGTCCGCAGGCTGGCGTAGTACTCCATGCCGCTAGCGTGGTTCACCCGCTTACGCAGCCCGGCCGTGTCGACAAAGCGCCACGTCTCTCCATCGAGATCAACCAGACTGTCGACCGGGTCGACAGTGGTACCGGCCACCGCATCGACGACCGAACGCTGCTCCCCGGTAAGCCGGTTCAGCAGGCTGGACTTGCCGACATTGGGCCGGCCGATGAGCGCGACGCGGCGCGGGCCACCCTGCACCTCGCCCTCTGGTGGAGCGTCCGGAAGCTTGTCGAGAACGGCGTCGAGCAGATCACCGCTGCCGCGGCCGTGCAACCCGCTGACCGCGAACGGCTCCCCCAGTCCGAGCGACCAGAGTTCGGCGGCATCGGACTCGGAGCGCTCGTCATCGATCTTGGTCACCGCGAGGACCACGGGCCGCTTGCCCCGGCGCAGGGTGCGCGCCACAACGAGGTCGGTCTCGGTCGCACCAGTACGCCCGTCCACCACCAACAGCACGAGATCGGCGGTGGCGACGGCGCGCTCGGCCTGTGCGGAGACCATCGCCTGCAGTCCCTTGGCATCAGGTTCCCAGCCACCGGTGTCCACCAGCGTGAAGCGGCGTCCGTTCCACACAGCGTCGTAGGCGATGCGATCACGTGTCACGCCCGGGACGTCCTGAACGACGGCCTCCCGGCGACCCAGGATCCGGTTGACCAGGGTCGACTTGCCGACGTTGGGGCGGCCGACGACCGCGACGACCGGCAGTACCTGCGCGGCGGCGTCACCATCGCCCGATTCCGGTGCTGCCGTCTCGATCTCACTCACAGAACGCCAGTCTACCGGGGTTCTCGACCCTCCCCGACCTACCTACTTCGCGCCATATCGACAAGTTCCTGAACTACTTCATCGATGGTGAGGTCGCTGGTGTCCAACTCCACTGAGCCGTCCGGGCGGACGGCCGGACTGGCCGCGCGCGTGCTGTCGAGCAAGTCCCGACGGGCGATCGCCGCAGCTACCACGGCGAGTTCGCCTCCGGTCTCGCCCGCCCGGCGCTGCGCGCGCACCTGTTCGCTGGCTGTCAGATAGACCTTCGGCTCGGCGGCGGGCCACACCACCGAGCCGATGTCGCGGCCTTCGACGACGATGCCCCCGCGTCCGATCAGGTCGCGCTGGCGGGCGACGAGCAGGTCGCGGACGGCGGGCACGGCGGAGACCGCGCTCACCGCCGAGGTGACCTCGGCAGACCGGATCCGCCCGGAGATATCGGTGCCGTCGATGCTGACGCGCGTCGATCGGGGATCCGTGGTGATCTCCAGTGCGGTGTTCCGGGCGACCTCGGTGATCCCCTCGGCGTCCCGCAGGTCTGCGCCTGTCTCGAGCACGGCCACCGTCACTGCCCGGTACATCGCACCGGTGTCGAGATAGCGAGCATCCAACGCGAGCGCCAGACGCCGGGCGACTGTGGACTTGCCGGTTCCGGACGGTCCGTCCAATGCCACCACCCCGGTGAACTCGGGCACCGTGTCTCCTCTCTGCGCTTGGTTAGCGGCTCGGAATATGTCTCGACCTCAGATCGAGCATCAGACTAATCAGCCGAGGTCGTATAACTCTGCCGTCGAGAGCAAGCCTGGTGGCCGTTCAGCGTCTAGTGCTACTGGGGCAGATCCGTGCGGAGCGCGGCGGCCCCACGAAGGTAGACGTGCCGGATCTCGGCGCGCGGCTTGTCGGTCTCCACGTGGGCCAGCAACCGGATGACGCGCGGCATCGAGCCGGGAACCGGGATCTCGGTGGCGCAGAGCAGCGGAAGGTCGGTCATCCCCATCAGCCGGGTCGCGTACGCGGGGAACTCGGCGTCCAGATCCTGCGTGGTGGTGAAGACGACGCTGATCAGGTCGGCGGGGGCGATCTCGTTGCGACTGAGGACGGCCTGGACCAACTCTGAGGAGGCCTGCAGGATCAGATCCCGGTCGTTCGCGTCGACTTGTGTCGCGCCACGGACTGCACGTACCGCCACTGCTGTGCTCGCCTCACTCGATTCGGTGCCGCGCAGACCCGCCGGCTGACTTCGTCGAGTCTTGCAGACCTCGACTGCCCGGTGGCGGCGACCCACCGGGAACGTATGCACATGCACAACACTGCACGGTGCCAAGTCAGTGAGCCTGTTGACCGATAGAGCGTTTCATAGTTGGTCCGTTTTATCGATTTATTAGCATGCATTCTCGAAGACTCATTGATGTGCCCGCCTATGTTGGAATCACCAGTCCCTCCCGCGCCTGAGCACCGTGCCGTGCTAAATCGATAAATCGATTCATCCCGCCCGTAAGTATCGCCTTGAAGTGCGTGGCGGTCGGCCGATGCCGTTGAATGTATTTATCGACACACAGGTCTCAATATTCATCACGGACACCCATCGTTTTATCGATACGTCAGTGAACAGGCGTATCGGTTGGTATCAGAAGGTAGGAGACGATGTAGCAATCAGGCCACGAATCGAGGAGGCGAAGAACCTAGGAATCGAGGAGGCGATGAAGCTCTGCAAGCTCGGTGCG
>Ga0164242_10000735_pt1 | contig 39440 bp, 41 predicted proteins | sample OricomgcompostMG_FD_108783 | JGI IMG/M metagenome (GOLD analysis project Ga0164242, IMG submission 108783) | Miracle-Growth compost microbial communities from Emeryville, California, USA - Original compost - Miracle growth compost (MG) ... | reverse complement strand
GGCGCGGTCGAACTTGACGATCATGTCGACCCTGCCGGGTCGGATGAGCGCCTTGTCGAGCTTCTCGAGGTGGTTGGTCGTCATGATGAGCACGCGCCCCTCCTGAGACGCCACGCCGTCGAGGATGTTGAGCAGCCCCGAGAGCGAGAGCTTGCCCCCGCCACCGCTGCTGCTGCCGCTCTCGCTGCCGTTCATAATTCCGGCGGGCGTCTTCGGGGTGGGAACGTCGCGACCGATGGTAGAGCCGGCATCGCTGGCAACATCGCTGACATCCTCCCGGGTGTGCGTGAGCCCCGCAGTATCGATATCCTCGAGGAGGACGACGCACCGCCGTGGAAGTTCGGCGAATAGAGTTGCGAGATTCTCCTCACCCGTGTTTACCGAGCTGAGGCTCACGATGTAGATTCGCATCTTGAAGTGGCCCGCAAGCGCCAGACTGAGGGACGATTTACCAGTGCCGGGCGGGCCGTAGAGTAGATAGCCGCGGCGGTACGGGATACCGCGGTTCGAGTACCATCGCCTCGTGGAAGGGTTAAGATAATCAGCAACGTCGGTGATCAGGTCCTGCTTAACCTCCTCGTTGAGGATGACAGTCGAGAATGGCCTGGACGTCCGGGCCATGCAGCGCTGCCAGGCAGGCTCGAAGCCCCCGCTCCGGGTCGAACCCCGGTAGATCAGGGTCTTGTCCTCGTCCTTCTTCAGGTACGCCTCCCGAGCCTCCTGGAGGAGCGCCTTGAGAATCCGCGGACTCCGGCCGAAACAGCAGAGCGAGATCTCCTCCCGCTCGCTGACCATGAGCTGGGAAGCCTGCGACGGGCTCTGGTTCCGGCGGAAGATCAGGAGGTTGCCCTTGTACCAGAAGTAGTGGCTTCCAAAGGTTGGCGTGTACGATAGTGGCTTCTTCTTGTCAGTGCGGCTGTCGTCGTCGCTGTCGTAATCATAAGAGTAGCTGTAGTAGTGCCGGGAGTTCAGGTTTGCGTTGGCAACAAAGCGGCGTGAGCTCTGGGCGAATCTCTGGGTCGAAATCCACGCCATGACGAAGTTGTAAAGCTCGTCATCAGTACGGATGTCCACCGTGGACATGAGGTGTGCCTCGATCACTTCCATGAGGGACTCGGTGAAATACCGCCAGATAAATGTCGACCCTCCGAAGAGCATCGCTATTGTGAAGTATAGGTTGAGGTCGAGGTGGAAGTACCTCGCCAGCGACCCAAAGATGCCCGAGATACCCGGGAAGAAAAAGTCGAGCATCACTAGCTGGGGAGCCGCGGTGGCACCGAAGGTCTCCGCCGACGGGGACGGTGCCCCAGGAGTCCCGTTGAAAGCCATCGGAGCTGTTCGGGAGGGGTTGCAAGGCAGGCTCCCTTGGCTGTGCAATGGCGGGATGTCCTAGAGGAAGAGGAAACAAGAGCTATTATATATATCAGAGAGGTTGGGCTCTTGGGGGAAGTAACGGGAATCCCTCGAGACGTCTACGGGGTGTATCGCCGAACCCCAAAAGGAGGAAGATCGGACACAATGAAGATGTGCCGCGCTGAAGGAGTTGGTGATGCAGTGTCGAGTGAGAGAAGAAGGAGAGGAGGAAGAGGAGGAAGAAGAAGAACCAACCTTTTATATTATCGAGACTTCACACCGTCATTCCTATCAGGGAGTTGGAACGGGTACCTGAGGGCGCCCAGATTGTGGATCCTGCCCGCTCGATCGCAAGGCAGCGAAGCCATCAAACCGTGCTTGCATGCCTACGATGTGGGGAACCAAACCTGCAGTGGGTTGTGGCGTCAGCATTTAATTCGACGGGTTGCGCTGGTGTGCTGTCATCATACCCGTTTTCGCTGCGCATTCGTCGTGAGGATCCGTCCCGGCAGGGCATGCCGGCGTTGGCCGATGACTGAGACGCTACTTGGACGGGGGTGCTGATGACTCACTGCCGGAGGGTAGCGGTTGGGTACCCTGCCCAAAACTGCGCGGGCTGTGTGCGTGGCCTGGATCTTGTGAGATGGTGGCTGTGGCAGCCTGGCGAAAGCTTTGTTGTGTGCCTGGTGGTGGGGAGGTAACCAACGGGATCCTTCGACTGTTAAGATGCAGAATTGCCCTGGTTCTGTGGAGAAGAAAAAAAAAAGTTCATTGTCTTTTCGTCCATGATGCATCGTCTCATGACTTCTCGTCTTCATCCAGCGACTACGGGATACTGGCGACCTAATAGCAACTACTCAGTGTAGGGCTGATCCCCTGAAATGAACGTGTGTGGGTGGATACAGTCAATTGTAATGGGCTTGCTATTCCCGATTCTATTGACCTGGGAACCTTTATAGCTAGCGATGTCGGTCAAGAAAGAAGGAAAAGAGCGTGGAATAACACATTTAGAAAAAGAAAGAAAAAAAACTATATAAAAAAAAACATGATGCCGTTTTTGTCTGTTGCTGCAGGTGGTATCACAGTAGCCCACAACTCGACCCTGAGTTCTGATTCGAAACTCCCCGCCTTCGTCCCGCCCCTCCCAACCCACTAACGCCGAACGGAAACGCCGTGTCGCAAATACATGTCGAGTAATAAATAGAAATATTTTCACATTGGTCTGTAACCCATAGGTGGTTGTTGTGGTGGTGGGGGAGGGCCACCCGGACCCCCACGGAAGGGGGGCATGTTGCCCGGCGGCGGCATGGGAGGCCGGCCGAATTGCTGCGGGGGCGGGCCCATGCCGCCGGGCCGGCCGGGGAAACCCTGAGGTGGATGTGGAGGTGGCGGGTGGCCCATGTGATTCATGCCTGGGAACATGTCGGGATTCCTACCCGGAGGCGGCACGGCTTGGCCGTACTCTGGCTCGTCTCCCTCGGTCGATTCGCTCGGAGCGTCGTCGTCCGAATCATGCCCGCTGCCGTTGCTCCCTCTGCCCCACGGGTCACCAGACTTCCGGCGGTAGGAGGTGGAGCGGTGCGAGCGGCCGCGCGGGGACTCGACAAAGACCACCTGACGTTCCATTTTTGTCTCTACCCTGGCCCTTCGGCCATCCCAGGAGTCAACGTCCCTCTCGTAGGTGTTCTCGTACACCCTGACTTTCTTCGTCTTAGAGGGCCGACCCCCCGAAAGATATATCACGGCGTCGACCGACCAGGCCTTCGGGAGACGATGCTCCCTCGACCGGCTGCTCGAGTTGGTCCATTCGGAACCTGACGACTTCCGGGACCTCCCGTCGGATTTGGCGGTGCTCTGGCTATAGGTCGAGCCGCTTGATCTACTGCTGGCTGACATGTTTGGATCGGTAGAAGAGGAGTTTGGTTGGGGTGTTTTGGATTTAGTGGTGACCGGGCCAAGTCCGAGATAGCAGGTGATAGTATAGACTATCGAATATCGACCACACTTCGGCTTCACATATGCGAGCTTCTAGGCTTGAAAAGCAAGGCGACGGGTGGCATTTAGTTGCGAAAGAGAAAGAAGGGGAGGGGACGGAAGGTAGGCTGTAGGCTAGGTATCTCAACGGAGAGGCATAATTCCCAATTGATAGCGAGTTCGTGGGCTGGAGATGCGGGGGGTGAACAGGTTCAGGGGGGGAGAGAGAGGACAGGGCTAGGATCAGTTCTTGTACTTTTGCTTTTTTTTCCTACTCATGCACATTCGTACTCTTTCTTTCTAGAGCACAGCCGAATCGAGGCTCTTCATCCCTCACCGGATTCACACCTCTTTCTAACTGGCAACCGGGGCAACGCGGGGCGGGCGTTCCGTTGGAGGCAGCGAAAGCCACTGGTTGAGGAGAGAGGGGGTGAATTGGGTGTGAGCCAGCACCAGGCAGCTGCGTCGAGCGGAGAGGTGCATGTAGGCAGACCACCTGAGCCCCAGGATTTGATTCGCAGCGGGCCTTTGAGCCTCATACTTGGGCGACGAAATCGGGTTAGCTAGGAGGGGAGAGGAGGTCTGAGTACAGCCTGTTTCTTTTTGGAGCAGAAACTGGGCGACAATACACCGAGGCCGCTGGCCTCTCAGGGCTCGACCCAACCCTCCAGAGGCCAAGTCATGCATCTCGCATCACACAAAGGTGAAGTCGCTTGCCCTAGTTCTGAGACGGCACGCCAGAGCCTTGCAAGAGAAGCATGTTAAGACACCGCTGTAGCTGGGCTGGGGAATGGGCACCGAGACCGAGATAATGTTGCCCGGATCTAGGCTGAGTTTTATGCCTCGGGGGGCTCAATCTAAATAGTTGCCCGGCTCATCCGATAACTTGAACTAGGGAGTGGACGAGGCCTACCGGGGACAGAGGGTAAGGGTAAGGATGAATTGAGTTTGAAATGTAAGCAAAGAGAAAAAAAAAAGCAATACGCGTCTCCGCCAGGGTTGGGAGGAAATGGCCCAAGAGGCCTGATAATGGGCCTCGACTCAACGCGTGCGCGAAAAAAAAACATTCACATCTCGAAGGCGCAGCATCTCGCCCATCGAGCAAAGCGGCTACTCTTCAACTACTACCAACTCAAGCATGGTACTGTAGTCATAAGCAATGACCCCACCAACCACATACGGGCCGCAAAGCTTGGTTGAAAGAACTCCATAGACAGCTCCAGCATTGCCCACCGCTTTTCTGCTTGACAGGCTGCGGGAGTGGGGGAAGCGTTTACTCCGGTTTATGTGGTCAGCCGTGATGGGCAGGGTTCAAGCCAATGAATGGGTAGCGAGGACTGACGGGCACTCGGGGTTGTGGGCTTGCTGCAAGAAAAAAAAAAGGCAGGTCAGCCCTGTCCCACAATGGTGAGGCAACGCGGTGAGGAAGATTCCTCCTTTTTGGGGGGTGGCACGGAAAAGGTGGGAGGGAGGAGGCCTCGGGCGTCGAGGCCGCATTGGCGAGTGCAGTTTGAAGAGCAAAAGCTTCTCTACAGGTATCCCTGGGACCCTCATGAAGCATCCCGCCCAGTTCGTTCCGGGGTATTTGAGCAGGGCATATCTATAACGATCGGGGTGAGTAAATCCCCGATCCAGATGGTTGCCGGAATGCCTTGTGTTCTTTTGCTTTTATCAGATCTCAGTTCGGCCTAGGCAAGCACAGCATTGCCCAGGGCTGTAGCATCGGGGCAATGGGTCATCGGGCGCAAGAGAGCCTCGACGTGGGCCCTGGACGACGCGTGGGCTTTTGAGTAACCATTCTCTTTATCGTCAAGCATCCTCTATATTTCTACGGGTGGTGGCTTCTGTATCCATCATCAGCTCCGGACCCTGAACCAAACTGTAGGGTAGGTCGAAACCGCACTTGTTTCTCGACCCCTTCCTTCTAAGGGCTTCTTGTGACGAAGGGCCCGAGTTTTTTTTTAGGCATGATGCAGCCCTGTGGTGTTCCGCAGCTCGCCTATGGAGGAGTAGCACTGAAACCAGCGCATTGTTGCTCCCGCGCTGGTTCAACCGGGGAAAAAAAGTGAAAAGGACGTCGGCCCAACATCCGCGGGCAACTCCCTGCGCATTTTGATGGCGTGGCTTTCGGCATCTGTCACCCAATTCGTAAGGGTCCGCTCTCTAGCTAGATGTGTAGTCGACACGAAGCATGGCGGAGCCCCCATCGAGAGGGAACTGAAACTAGACCAGCGGCTTTCACCAGACCAGGGACCGCCCTCACGGTGTCTCAGCAATTGGTCGCTGTCCCGCGCCAGCAACTGTGTTTGTGCGCCCCCAAAGTCGATGGCTTAGTTTAGGTAATGTCGGGATGAAAGCAATCTAAACTCGGGCCAAGCTTTCGTGCTGGCACTGGGCAGGGCGGGACCTAGCTGGTAATGCGGACAAGGCAGCCCCGGACCTCGATCTGATTGGACGCTCAGCTTGGGTAAAACCGTGTTGGTCGTGGTAATTCGTACGATTATACTCCGTAGAGACAAGGAAGAATGTGTGGATTACAGTCTAGGGCGGTGATCTCCTTTAAACATGTACTTCGCAACGCCCGCCCGCAGACGCGAGGAGACGCGAGACTAGGCGACTGAGCCGAGCTGTGAAGAATCATCAGCTGACGGACGGGTTGATTAAAGAGGATGAGACGAAGAAGGAACGGAAGTAAAAAAAAAAAGGGACATTGGAAGCAAATGGTTGAGAAATGGCGTAGAGGAAGACAGTGGAAGGTATTCCGTAATTGAAGTTGTGGTAGTGGTGAGCTGTGGCATAGGCCGTGGCTGGAAAGCTGTTCTAGACCAGACAAAGACCTTGGCACACTCTGGGGTAACTCTAATCGAGAAAGAGCCCTGTCGTGTAAATGCCGATGCTCCACGGCCTAGTCCCGAAAACGGCTCCTCCAAGTTGTAGTGTAGGGCGAAGATAGATTCGAGGTATACTTCGTGCTTTATGCCGCAAATTGTTAGTAAAGGGGTACCTTGCACGTAACTCCTGTCTGCCGTTTTGCTGGGATGGGATCGCAGATAGATATATATATGGGTCGGCTTACTATGTATACACCAAGGACGCAAGGAAGGTATAGTATGTGCAGGGGATTCTGGGTAAAATGGTCAAAAATCCCCCCATCGGCCCCTTTCTGCACCTTGTTTGTAGGCAATTGCAACCTGTAATTGCAGTCTGTAATTAAGGTAGGTATCTGCCTCCTTCACCGTACGGACAAATGGCGTCTTCGCGGGAGAATTTCCTCGGACCTTTGGGTCGACCCATCCTCGATGGCCCGCCCGTTGTCGTCGTCGCTGTCGCTGTCGCTGTCGCCAGTTCCACTCCTACGACTTGAGCACAGCGTGCGCGAGCAAACAGCGTGGTGACGACATTTGAATATGCCCTTCTTGTGTCTGCCGATGCTGGCCTCCCCTCACAGTCCTCGGTGTATTCTGTGTGAGGTCCCACCTCTTCTTACTGCCCGCACGCACGGTCGTGTGGTGGCGCACCCCCCTCCGCCCTTTTTTCCCTGCTTGCCCTTCGGCGTTGTCTCCCGCAGTGCCACCGTAGATCGCTGTCACTCAGTCGGATATAGGCTCAAATGGTTTTGGGGGGAGAACAGGGGCGGGCGCGACAATGACGGCTCTGGAGTGGCAGATGGATATTACTTCCTGAGCATCATTTGCCTCTTCATATATCCCGCCTCTCTATTTCATTAGTGTTAGAATACCCAATACCCAGCAGTAATGGCAACAGCCCCCTGCTGACTATTCGTTGTAGTGGATGGCTGCGAGACGGCGGAGCGAACCATCAAATGGCCGTCTCTCCTCGCCTGGCTCAACTCCCGGATCTCCTACTCTCCACTCATGACCCGAGAGGGTACATGTATTCCTACCGCAGGGCGCTAAGGGCTAAGGGAGGTAACGCGAGAAACTAGGATTTCCCTTGCAAGGAGAACCCGATGGTGGCAGATCTCCCTTTTTTTTTTTTCGTTCCTCGCAAGGGAGACAAGTCCCCTCGTGCAGATGTAACGGCGCGCGGACGGACGGAGAGAAGAATGTAAAGTTGAAGACGTGGGTTCTTAGTTTGGTGCGACAGCGCTTAAGTAGTTGTAGGTACTGTACGGGTCCGCACCTAATGTAATATTTTGTCCGCTTTGCACACCACCACTGCTCGATGGTGAGCGCCATTCTCTCTCTCGTTTGCTGGAAGGATTGCTACCGTTTTGGTGTGAGATTCTGGTGTGAGACTAACAGAGTTGCAAAGTCTCTGTTCTGAATCGGCGAAGGCGAAAGTGGATCAGCCGGATTGACCCACCCCACCCCTGGGTACTGTGTACACCTTCGCACTGCAAAAAAGCCACTCTCAACCCAAGCAAGGAACATGCAGCGGGCCCGCGGCTCCACAGTAAACGGTGACCAGACCCCACATTTCTGCTGGTCGTGGTGCAAAGTGGAGAGCAAGACCGATAGCATCTCGAAATAACCCGCCCACCAATGACAGCCCGCCTGCCTCCACCCCCATCCAAGTCCGAAACCCCCAGCTAGGGCTTTGATCTGGCTCATCTGGCAGACTGCCTGTGGTTCCTGAGCTAACGAGTCTCCTACAGCCTACGCCATACAGCCACCCCTTCTCGAACCCGCTCCCTGTCTGCGACTGTTTCCTGTTCTTCCATCTCAGAATCCTTCCCCATTGTGCCAAATCATCATCCAACAACCAAACGACACGCTCCCATCATCGCCAAGCCGTCCCTACTCGACACAATACTCTCGATTCCCAGTCATTCAATCCTGCCGTCTCTCAATTTGTTTTGGTGTGCTCGGTCGCAAGGAGCTGCATTCGGACTCTCTCGTCATCGACCTTCCGGGGTCCCGGCGACCATCGATGAGGAGGGAGTAGAGGGCGCCCCCGACCTCCGTTCCGTCCACAACTTCTGTCCATCTCCCGGAGCCACCACCCCCCAATTCAACATATCATCGCCATGGATCTGGGAAATTCAAAGGCATCGGACTTGGAGCGGAGGCTTTCGAGGAGGAGCTCGGTGAGGATTTCGGTCAACGTGGGGGAAGGAGGAGACGGAGACGGGGACGACAGCCTCGATTTCTCCGCTGCGACAATTTCAGACGGTTTCAGGCCACCACAGCAATCGGATGCTACTACCGACGAGAATGAGACGCCGCCCACCGCGCGCTCTGCCGAACCTGCGAACCCAACCGAGACCACTTCCCCTCCGCCGCCGACTCGGCCGTCCAGCATTGCGAAACACCCACGCCCGAGCGATTCCTTCTCCTTGCGGCACGATGGCGTTATGGGCCCAATTGAGGAGACAGCGTCGACACACTCATCGAGTTCGACAACCGATTCGCAACCCTACATCGCTCCCCAGAGTCCCTATCACGGCCCTTCTAATCCATCCCACCCTTACCAAATGTATATGCAGAATGTGAGACTGGCGAGGACCCCGAGCGTTATGACAACATCAACCACCCCTCTAGCCGATTCTTCATTCCCTGACCCGAGAGGTCCAACTCATCCCTACTCCATGTATCCCCAAGGGACGGCCGCCAGTGAATCGAGCACAGCCCCGCCCACCGTCATCCCTGTTGGATTCCCAGGAATCCCGGACCAGTACCAACGCCGGATTGGCCCCGAGGGAGAGGATATTGGGGACATCATCGGCCCTGACGGCCACACCGAGCAACTGCCACCTTACACCAGATATCCGGACGAGCCTTATGCTGCTAAGGGAGGTGCTGCGGAGCAATCAACTGCGGCCGTCGCCTCTACCGCCGTCGCAAACGTGGCCCCAGAGGCATCGGCACCAGCATCGACAGCAGGACTGACGGTCCCGCCTGCGGCAGTGTTGGCGACAGCGACGGGAACCCCGGCCGCGTCTGCCACACCACCCATTTCTCAACCAATCCCCGGAGCCGGGGGCATCGGTTTGGCGACTCGGGATCCGGAATTCGAAACCATCGACGACCTCGATTCGCCCCACTCGCGGCATTCACTGAGAAGCTTTGCGTCCGAATCTAGCAACCGCGCCATCAACCAGGCCGCTGCGGGCGCTGCAGTAGTATCGGAGAAGCGGGGACGGTTGAGGGGAAGCCACTGGGGACAGCGGCGACTAGGGGGCATCATACCCTATTGGGCAATCGGCCTCGCCATTCTTGCCCTCGTGTTAATGTCTGCCGTACTCGGCTCGGTCATCGGGACCTTCCTAGCAAAACACAAGAAACCGCCGCCAAACCATGACGGTGACGGGTGAGTACCACGTCTACCCGACGCCCGAACCCTTGAGTGAATCGTCCGGGAAAGGCTGACCAACTCTCTAACTAGGTTTTTCGATTCTATGCCCAGCGCAACCATCACATATGATGCGTCGCCCATCGCAACGCCAACAGACCTGCCGTCTCTCGTTACCGGAGAGTTCTCTATGCCGTTGATGATGAACAGAATATCGAGCACGTGCTTCAACGACACCCAGCTGTCCCAGGCCTGGAGTTGCAACCTTCTCGTATTCGCCGGTTTATCCATGGTAATCGAGGATAACCTCGAGACGCCCGAAGCGGGTGATTACACTATCAGCTTAACTTGCAACGACACCCAAACCTTGGGGAACTTCGTTTACACTTATGGCGAGCAACCACCTCTCATTTTGGACCCCGCCCCCATGGAGTTGGTCAATGACACTCTGGAACCTGCGCGGGGTCCCGCCTGGTTCAAGATGCTGCCGTATAACAAGACGGTCATTCTCCACGAGTCCCAACTCCAAGCCCCCGACGACGGGGATGACTCGTCAGCCCAAGTTCGCCGTAACTTCAACTCCTTCGACGGTCCCGGGCCTGGCGATATCAAGCGGAAGGGCACTGCCAGAACCGGGGACCGGCCCTGGATTTGCACTTGGCCTGAAACCTTACTCGAGGTCTTCATCTACCCGATGCAGAATTCGAGCTGGGCCAGGCCACTACCGCCACCACCAACCTCATTCCCCTCGATGACCAGTGGGACATTTACAGGGGGTGCTCCCACACCGACGGGTGAGCATCCGTTTGGCGGAGACGGAGGCGGAGGTGGAAATAACCCCTTCGGTTCCCATATCTCTGACTTTGATTTCCCCACCCCGACCTCCGGCTCTCCCGGCCCCGGCGAAACCGGCCACTTCGACGGGTTCCCGCCGCCGCCGTATCCCAGGGTCGTCAAGGTGGAAGAACGTCGCATAAATGACTCGCCCATGGCGACATGCCGACAAGTTGAGGTCGTCGGCGATGGACAGCCTGCACGCCCCGTCAAGGACGCCAAGGGCAACGATGTCGTCATCAACATCATCGAGAACACCCCCGTTGCCCAGAGCCAGGAGGTGAAGATGGTCCTCGAGAGGAGAGGCCAATACTACAACCCTCTACTTCGCCGAGACTCCTCCGCCGATCTGACTAGCTGCGGCTGCATATGGTTTCTTACCTGAGGACCATTTTTGAGAGCCCTGTTTCTTTTTTTCCTTGCGTTTTATCTTGGGAGGGAGTCAGGAAGGGGGAGGGGCTTTCCCCCATCTTCTCGGATAAACACTCGTTTTGGAGGCGATGAGGCGACGCGACAGCGAAAGGGATCATTAGGTTCGGGCATGCGGTAGATTGCTAGCGAGGACAAACACGGCGTTTCGGAGAGACGCATGGGCGGATTGGAGTATGATGGGCTTCGTTTATTGGAGTTTTGGGCAACGCAACACACGCAACACACACACACACGAACCCCTTTTTTTTTTCCCTTTTTTTTTTAAAGGATCCTTCCGATCCGTGGTGGCCAACTCTGGCACACACACCTCCCTGTTTTGCGACTTATCTGGAGTTGAGGGGCTTTACTGATGATGTGCCCCTATCAAAGCGCTTTGGACAAAAAGTGGCCGCTTCGGTTTTTTTCTCTTCTTTGCTCTTTAGTTTTTTTTTCCCGCTCTTCTCATGTGTCACATCATTATTAGAGGATTGGATGATCCTGTTCAGGTCAGACGATGGATTCGCGCAAAAAAGGGCGTGATTAGGTTAGGTAGCTTACATATGTATCTGTTATATGTAGGATCAAAATCAGTTTTTACCTTAAGTACTGTTTGACCGTTGCTTGTGGTGATGATGATCTTTCGAGTTGTGTCTGCTATACATGGACAGGGCATGGCGGATCTCAGGGTCAAGGTGTCAAAATAAACAAAACACTTAGTTGGGTATCTAAACATGGTTGGCAGTATACTCTCATGATGGATGGTTCTGTTGCCCTCCCGCCGCGGCGCTGCTCTTGTCATCGTTAGCATCTTCAGCGGCACCACCACCCTCGTCGCTACCTCCCCTTATCATATCCACCCCCAGGCCATCCAGAAAGCTATCCGCCATCTTCCTCGCCCGCTTCTCCCCAATCTCCCTCCTCCGCTCTTCGATCTCCCTCTTCCTCGCAGCCACCTTCTCCTCCCTCGCCTTCCTCAGCGCCTCCGTACGCGCCCTCTCCTCCTTGAGCGCCGCCATCTCCGCCTCCCGCGTCCCCTCCTCGGCGCTGAAGGCGTAGAACCCGACGCCCTTGGACCGTATCTCCCGCTCGGCCCGGTAGTGTTCCGCCGGCGGCGGTGTCGCGCTGCGGTCGCGCTTAGCGGCGATCTCCTCCATGCGCTCCTCGTCTGCGGCGGCGAACGCGTCTGTCTGCACGGCGTCGCCATAGATCACGCCTTCGGGGGCGCGCGGCCGCGCGGACATGCGCTCTAGTTCCGACGCGGCGGTTGTGCCGCGTGCGAGACGACGTGATAGGCGCTGCTTGTCGGCTGCGGTGCCGCGGCGCATCCGGCCGAACTCGTCCTCGTACTCGATGATCTCATTGTCGTTATTGTTGTCGCCGCCGTCCGAGTCAGACTCATTGTCTGACCCGGAGCTCGACTCGCCACCATCGCCGCCGCCCTCCTGCTTCTCTGCCCATTTCCTATCAAAGTCCACCAGCGGCGCCGCCTCCCCTTCCTTGCCCACGTAGTCGCCGCGCTTCATGGCGGCGTACAGGCGCGCCTTCTCCTCCATCTTGCGGCGAGTGCGCGCAGAAGCCGCGCGGTCATCTTCGGTGCCGATGGGGGTTCGGAGGGCCAGGCGGCCGGGTTCGGCGGCCCCGTCCCCGGACGCGCTGGGCGCGGCGGCTTTGGTCTTGCGCTTCGCCTTGGTGCCGGAGAAGATGTCCGACCTGGAGCGGGAGGGGCGCGCGCGGCCGGAGGTGGTGGTTGTGGATGACGACGACGCCGCGGACGGGCCGGAGAGGAGGGCTGCTACTTGGGAGGTGAAGGCGAGGGAGCTGGAGAGGTCGATCTGCTTCTTTTGCCGCTTGGGTGGCGGCTGGCCGTAAAGGTTGGGGTCTTGAGGCATCTTGGACTGGGGTAGTTTGACTGGTAGGATGTGGTTCTCGAATTTTAAGGTAGGTCGTTTTGAGTCACTCCGAGATAAAGGGTCCCTTCAATCGAAGTGCCTGACCACATGTGAGCATTGAGGTTTGTAGCTTAGGTCGCGCGAATGTGCTACTCCCAGAGTTCCTAGTTAATTATGTTCGATGCTGGGGTTGACGAGTAGTGGGGCATGCACCTCTGCGATTTGTTTGCAAGGGTTTCGTCATTGGCAGGTACCTCGTCTGGTGTCGGAACCAAAATTCCTCGGGACCCTCACGTCAGGAAAGCAGGCCAGGAACGAATACAAATATTAGTGCAAGCTCGTTCCTGCCATAGCCACAAAAGCCTGACGGGCCTATCCCTTTCGTGAACGAACTTTTTCCCCTCCCTCCCCACCTTCGTTCCTACCTACTCATATCCTCCTTTCCTCGATGGAAACTTGCCAACGTCCACTCTGCGTCATGCGCTCGCTGAACCCCAACACCTGACTTTCTTGCCGACGAAGCCCGTTTCTACCTCGACATCTCGCTCTCAGGCAAAAACACCACTGGCTTAGCTTCCCCAACGGCGCCTCTAAGGCCATAGGACCAAGTCAGCAACAACTCTTACCGCAGACTCCGCACAGCAGCAACATGGGCTACGAGACTAGTTGGTTTTCCGGGCTCTCCGAGCTGAGGATGGTGGCATCTGAGTATTACTTCATCGTCCGCATAATCTCGGGCTTTTTCGTACGTCGGGGCTTCCCCTCCCAAGACTCGCGCCTGCACCCGTCCTGATACGTTCTAATGCGATGGCAGATAACCCTTGCTCTCGCGCTCATTCTCCCGGTCCTAGGGCTTGTGGTGTACGACATCATTCTCTGGATTTGGAGACTCTGCTCGTCGCGGCCATCCCCGGTTAGAGCCGTCAGCTCTGGACAAGACTCAGTGGTCGATAATCGGAAGCGTGCGACAAATGGAGACATCACAAATCCGAAGGGCTCGCCGCCCGTGAACGAAACGGGGGGACCGTTCTAGATGCGACACGCTCGTTCGAAAGTCATACTTTTTTTTTTGCAAACCCCCTTACCAACACCCAACCATATACATACTATATCTACGATATCTGGGACAGGACCTTGATAAGGTCACTCGTCACACCCATGGCGGTTACCTCGCCCCCAGCGCCAGCGCCCTGGATTATCAGGGGGTTGCTTCCGTACCGCTTCGTGTAGAAGCTGATAATGTTGTCGCTCCCCTTGAGCGCCGCAATAGGGTGCGACAGATCGAACTTCTCCAGCCCGACCTTGACCTGCTTGGTGGCCACGTCGATACTACCTACAAATCTTACGACCTTCCCTTCCTTTTCGGCGGCGTTCTTGGTCTCCTCCATCAGCGAATCGAACTCGGGCAGCTTTTGCAGAAATTCGTCGCCGCTGGCAACAGATTCGAGTTCCTTGGGGATGAGGCTCTGCACGGGGAATGCGGTAGGCGATTCAATTGGTAGGCCCGCCAGCCTCGCTAGGATGGTGAGCTTTCTGGCAACGTCCAGCCCGTTCAGGTCGTCTCGCGGGTCTGGCTCGGTATACCCCAATTCCTTGGCTTTTGTCACCTCGGCGGACCACTTCCCACCCGACCCGGTTGTTGGTGCGAACGAGTTAAACAGGAACGACATGGTCCCGCTGAAGACGCCTTCAATCTTGGTTACCTCGTCGCCAGTGTCGACTAGATCCTTCAGAGTAGAGATAACAGGCAGGCCCGCGCCGACGGACGACTCGTGGTACACCTTTGCGCCCGATGTTGTGGATGCCACGAAGATGTCTTGCCACAGCTTGTACGACCCTGAGAATGCCTTTTTGTTTGGCGTGACGATGCTCACCCCCTTGCTGAGGAAAAGAGGATATGCGTCGGCGACGTCCTGGGAGCTGGTGTTGTCTACCAGAACGACTTTGGACTGCGCTGCCGCGAGGTATTCCGCAAGCTTGGGGAGCTCGAGCGGCGCCTGGCTGGAGGACGGGAGAGTCTGTAGCGCGCCGTCGAAACCGATGGCGGAGTAGTCGGCATTATAGAGGGCTTTCTTGCTGGTGCAGATGTAGCAGAGAGCCAGCTTAGGGCTGGGGCGTCGCGTCGCGAGGACTTGTAGCTGCGACAAGAAGCATTTTCCTACGCCTCCAGCGCCTGCGTCGGGGTTGAATAGATGTTAGTATTAGGAGGAGTATCGGAGGCAGATCCTGGTCCAACACTTGGGAGACGGGGCTAGGGACGAACCGATAATGGCAATGAGAACCTGATTAGCCGAAGCCATACTGATGCTAGTTCCTTCTCGGTGTTGTGACGAACTCTTTAAGCCCTATAGGAGAAAAGGGGAAGTAGAATAGGAGAAGTAGAACGAGCGAGAAGGCGTGTGGTGGAGTGCGGGATGGAGGGGTTAAAATATCTCGACGCAATGGCTTGGAGGGTTCGGCTGCGAGCGATAGCGGGGCAGCTGCAGCGACGATCTTAAAACTATGTGCTCCACTCTATCCTCCTGTGTGGAACTCAGTCAGAGATGTCACAGCACTGCACCTTTTAAGCCACATCAAAAGCAAAAAGCCAGGAAATCAGCGAAAAAAAGCCACAACTTCCAGGCTACTTGGTTATATCCTTGGGGTTTTCAATAGAGATGGGTAACGCAACCGGAAGACGGCAGAAGCGCGAGGACTATCGCGCTGCGCAGCAACAAGATGATATTGTTGAGTTGCCAAGGAAGAAATTCTATCGCCAGAGGGCCCACGCGAACCCCTTCTCAGACCACCGATTGACATAGTAAATCACTCTATCTGTCCCCGTCTCTATCCCTAGTTATACTGGTCTTCACGCTAATTCTTTTACAGTCCCGCAAGACCCGATGAGATGGATTGGTCGCCGTACTTCCCTAGTTTCGTTGCAGATCACCAACCTCCTGAGGAGGGCGATAGCTTAACGGAGGGCGCGGACTCACAGAACCAAGAGACTGCGAAGCTTAGAAGGTTAACCAAAGATGTTGAAGTTGCGGACATCGGGTGCGGCTTCGGAGGTCTACTAGTTGCGTTGGCACCCACGTTGCCCGACACCCTCATCTTAGGTACTGGAGCCTGGTCCATCCCCCCCAAGACATACAGTTCCAGCGTTAACATGGATCCTAGGACTCGAGATCCGTGTGCAGGTTACCGAGTTTGTGCAGAACAAGATCCGGGCACTACGAAATCAAAGCAGCGATGGCAAGTCATACCAGAACATTGCCTGTCTGCGGGCGAACACCATGAAGTTCCTGCCCAACTTCTTCAAGAAGGCCCAGCTATCCAAGATCTTCATCTGCTTCCCCGACCCGCACTTCAAGGCCCGGAAGCACAAGCAGAGGATCGTGTCGGCGACGCTGAACTCGGAGTATGCCTTCGTCCTGAGACCAGGGGGCGTCGTGTACACCATCACCGACGTCTTGGATCTGCACGAGTGGATGGTCCAGCACTTTGAGGCCCACCCGTCGTTTGAGAGGCTTAGCGAGGAGGAGCAGGAGGCTGACCCGTGTGTGCGCATTATGAGGACAGAGACTGAGGAGGGCAAGAAGGTGGAGAGGCATAAGGGCCAAAAGTTCGTTGCGTTGTTTCGACGGATAGAGGATCCGGCGTGGTGAGACTGGCCGATGTTGGACACGATATATATGCTATGTACCTAGGTGGATTTATGATACCCGAACCTATTGCATAGCCAAGTACGGATCTGTACCTACAACCTCTAACCTGATGTCTTGAGATCCATATTATTACCCCTGTTTTTGTCGGGGAGACATATTGTTAGTGTTGCTTCTCTACAGTGCGTAAAGTACAGTGAGTGTTAATAAACTTGCACGTTGCAAGGTGTTGCGCGGCGAGCCAAGCAAATCTAGTGGCCCGCAGCTCTCTCCCCCTTGCTTGAGATGATGATCCACCGGCGGTATCGATAACGAACGACATACAAATGCCCTACTTTTCGCGACAGTAAACCATGTGGCGACAAGCCTGCGGCCCTATCCGTCCGAGACTATGGCCCTTCGAGGGAGAGACATAGCCCTTGCCGGTGTCGCGTGCTTCATCGCTTGGGGTTACGCGGTCAATTGGTTCCCGGCGATCCGATGGGCGGCTTACGCCTTCACAGCCGGCGTTCTGGTCGCCCTACTCGGCCTGCTCGCCTTGATGCTCCTGACTTCCCGGGGCTCGGCTTACCGGCATATTCAACGATCTCCTAGGCCGAACGGCGCCGCGTTCCTTGAGCCCCAAGCGTGGAAGAAGGAGGTTCTTGCGCTCCGAAACCGGCAGGAGTACGAGAAGACGCCCCTCTACGCCGAGTCGCCCAAGGTGTCCCAAGCGCTAGACGAGGTACTTGGGTTTATCGTTCGCGACTTTGTCCAATCCTGGTACTCGAGTATCAGCAAGAACCCGGTGTTTGCGAACGAGGTGGACAAGTCGATACGATATGCCTTGGCCAACGTCCGAGATAGGCTCTTTGAGCTAGACCTTGCCGAGACTCTGACCACCCGGCTGGTACCGATCTTAACCGCCCACTTTCACGACTTCTACGATGCCGAACGATCCGTCCGGGGGCGGAAGCTGAATCGGTCGGTAACGGAATCAGAAGAGCTCGATCTCGCGATAGCATCGAAGTACAAAGATGGGAACCTACACCCCGCGGCGAGCCTATCGTTCTCCGATACCAAGATGGTCCAGCAGGATTATCTACGGAAAGCTGTCACTAGGATACTCCCCAAGGTGCTGCCAGAGAACCTGTTAGCGTCGAGAGTCGTTGCGATCATCATCCGCGAGATCGTTTCTTGTGCGGTGCTCTCCCCTGTGATGCAGCTGCTGTCGGACCCCGACACCTGGAACCAACTGATGGAGAACTACGGACGGAGTATGCTGCAGGATCGCTCAACGGTCCGCAAGCTCCGAGCTGCTCTGGATCAACACGCCTCTCCGGCGCCGAAGACGCCCAAAGCGGTGGCTTTCCCGCGACTGTCCCCGACCGATAGCGAGAGAAAATTCGAAAAGTTCATCCGGGCAATCCGCAGGGTCAACAATCTCTCCGATGCCAGGCGCTTCAGGAGCGAGGTCGCGAGCCAGCTGAAGAAGGACTCTCAGCAGGAAAACATCGACCAGGTGTACCTACGGCGGTTGGATATGGGAAAGAAGATGTTAGACCAGAGGGTGCAGCATCTCGCAGCTGGGGGTGATCGCAGGGCAATCCCGCGAAACGTGACGACCCAGCAGCCTACCGTCTCTCGACTGGAAAATGCGCCTCTTGTCGATCTCTTGCGCGATACCTCGGGGCTCTCGTACTTTATGGAGTACATGGATAGGCAGCGTCTCATGCCGGTGGTGCAGTTCTGGCTCGTCGTTGATGGCTTCCGGAACCCGCTAGAGGATGACGGGCCAGGCGGGGAACAGCTTCCACTCCAGCTGCCGCCTTGGACCGACTCGGACCGACTCGATCTTGCTCAGATCGACGCAGCGTACTTATCCCGCCCAGAGCTCAAGGTTCCCGAATCGTCCAAGCGGACGGTGCAAGAATTTCTAGGGGCGGGAAAGGACGCAACCCCCGAACAGTATTACCGAGCTCGCCGTGCCATACTCCGGGCGCAGAGTGCTGTGCTGGAGGAGATGCGCGTGAAACATTTCCAGAATTTCAAGAAGTCGGACTTGTTCTACAAGGCCCTGGCCTCCGAGGATGCAGCGAACTCTATGATACCCTCCATCACTGCCACCAATGCCGGTCAACCGTCCATGCCCCCTCCACTGAATCGATCCCACCAGTCGTTCCACCTTAAGCCAGCCCCTGTAAACCGGCTTGCCCCGAGGTTGAACCCAGACAGTCGCAATCGCCGGACCGCATCAGCTACCGATCTGAAATCCGTTAGTACCAATGGTGCTAACGGCTCGGATCCTCTCGCTGCATCACGCCAGTCTTTGGACGAAGAAGCGTCCACGCCGCTGTTTGATGATGATGATTTTGGAGATGATGCCTTGGCGGACTCGGTACAGAGTCTCGACCAGGATGCTGGTCAGCCGGTTCCCGACACGCATGTTGTCCAGGCTGTAGAGCAGGCCCTGAATACCATCATGGAAGATAGCCGGCCCCCGACAGCGGCAGATCTTCGAGAATCGCTCTTCGGGCCGGATGATAATAGCTCTAGCGTCTTCTCGCAGCCAGGTGCAACTAATTCGAAGAGAAGTTCCGTCGATGAATCCCGACCAAATCAGGATTTCCTAGATGCTGCTCCAAGGTCGAATCGAGGGTCTGCCGAAATACGGCGCTTGTCGCCGCAGCCGCAAAGGGAGCCCGATAAACCGAGCCTCGCGTCCTTGGGGCTTGTTAGCGCAGCCTCTAGGATTGGAGTCTTCGTCGACGATGATCTCTTTGGCGACGAGGACAAGTTCCTGTCGGATGAGCGGGACGAACTGGACGAGGACAATCAGGCTGACGACATGGATGAGGTTCACCAGGCGGCCCCCGGCGACCTTGGTTTGGCCGAGGCGATTACTGTCTTGACAAACGATATAGATCGCCTAGTTGCCCAGAACGCCATTATTGACTCGCTACTTCGAAAGGCAGAGCTGACGAATAACACTGCCGAGCTGAGGATTCTTCGCAAGTCCAAGGCTAGTCTACAACGGGAGCTTCGGCGGAAGGAGCTGCAGAGACAACAGTACGTCATACAGGAAAGCGACAACAGCCTCTACGGCCGGTCGACGATTAAGATTAAGTCGATACAAGTCGGGCGGGAAGAAGACGGCAAAGAATTTGCGCTTTACGTCGTTGAAGTATCCAGGAATGCAGGGGAAAAAATGCCTGCGGCAACATGGGTTATCACGCGGCGGTACAGCGAGTTCCTCGAGCTCCACCAGAAGCTACGCTCGAGATATCCCTCTGTGCGTAACCTCGACTTCCCGCGTCGGCGGATGGTTATGAAACTGCAGAGCGAGTTCCTTCGCAAGCGCCAGCTCGCGTTGGAGAAATACCTAAGCGAACTATTACTCCTACCAGACGTCTGCCGGAGCCGGGATCTCCGAGCGTTCTTGTCGCAGAGTGCTATCAACCCGCAGGGCCGAGATCTGATGGATCGGGAGGACAAGAAGGACATGATCACTCGCCTCTATGATTCCGTTGCCGACGGCATGGAGGATATCCTCGGGAGCATCCCTGTTTTAGACCAGCTCTCGGTAGCGGGGCAGAACCTAATCGCGGCCGCGACAAACCAGCTCAACACCATGCCACTGAATGTTGGCGAAGACGGCGAGATAAGCGCCACCGAAGCGGAGGCGGAGCTCAATGCCTTCGAGGACAAGGAGCTCGAACCATTTATCAAGCCCGTGTGCGACATCTTCCTCGAAGTATTCGAGCTCAACCGCGGGAACAACTGGCTCCGCGGCCGGGCGGTCGTGGTGGTGCTGCACCAGCTGCTCGGCGGGACCATCGAGAAGAAGCTCAGGGACAATGTCAAGCTTCTTGTCCAGGAAGAGGCGGTCCTCAAGTACATTGGCCTCCTGCGGGACGGCATGTGGCCCGGGGGGTTGCCGCCGCCCAAGAATAAGGTGCCTCGCACGGCGGCCGAGAAGAGCAGGACGCGGACGGAGGCGAGTCTGATGCTCGCTACCCTCATACCCGACCTTGCTGGAAGTGTTGTTGGCCGATTGAACGCGCAGGCGGCGAGCCGGAGAGTGTTTGCAACATTGAATAACCCGCGACTCAAGTAAGTTGACCACCGTTCTATTTACTCCTCCCCGCAGGCGGTATTCGTAGGACTAACAGGTTCACCGTTTGTATAGTACCCACCTTGCATTTACCTTCTTTGACGAAATTCTTGACGTGCTATTTAGCGACGGCTGAGGAGGGGAGGGGTTCCTATTCGGGGCCTGTTCACATGTACTTTCAGGGGGGCATAGCAACGGCGTTTAGGCCTCCATTTAAGTCGAGACGCAGCGTTTATGGTGTTGTATAGCCAAGCGGTCAAGACAGGGCGCATTTGTGGGCAAGCTGCATTTACGGAGTATTTTTCTTCTTTTTTTTTTTCTTTTTCTTTTGTTGCGCGAGGCATATTGCGAGAGCCTACCGCCGTACCCTGAGGTGGCTTGCAAGTCGTAACCTATGCGGAGCTCCTAGTAAGGGACGGGGTTGATAGGTGTACTGCGTAGTATATTACCACTAATAGAGCAGGGGAAGAGACCCGCTTGAACAAAGAGAGAAGCGCTGGGTTTCTTCATGGGGTGTTGTGATGTGACGATCAGTAAGTGAGTAATTTTACAGCTGCATGGCCCGACGTCACACAAGGCCATCTATCCAGCCTGCTCGGCGCAGACCTATGCTGGTATAGGATAGGCGAGATGGGCTACGGATTCCAACAGCGGGAACTTGTCCCGGTGAATATTGATGTGAATGAGGGAGAAGGCTTCTCCTGCCGGGGCTCGGGCGGCGGCTGGCTGATGTTGAAGCGCTGCGAGTTCGAATCAGGACAGTGGTCACACGAGGGGAGTTCCATTAGTTTTGGGCGGCGGCGGCCCATGAGCTTCGGGCGCTCCGACTAAGTCGCCCGGTTGGTTGGACGAGGCTGTGCGGCGGAGAGTGTCTAGATAGGTAGGTAGACAGGTAGCCAAGGCATACCACACACACGAAGTAGCAACAAGGAATGAGCAGCTGGTGAAGGGTCAAGAGGCGACAATTTGTGCCATTGCTCTCTTTCAAAGCTTCGAGTATCCGTACCAAAGCCTGACTTTTGCGTTGCACAACAGCAACGTTTCGTGGATTCTCATTGGCGGTCCGCCCCTCCAACCGCGAGAATCAGCCAATCAATGGCTACCGACAGGGGCCCTCAGTGGTTCGAGGTCAGGTAACGCACCCACCACGGCTTGACCCATCACTTTTCCCATCTCTTCTCCTTCATCCAACTCCACCCAGTCGTGTGTCGCCGCCGCCCGCCGCCGCCTCTCCACCTTTTCATATTTGACCCAGTCGCAGTTCGCCCAACTCTCCCCCCTTCCTTTTCGTTTCTTGCGCGACTTCGACATCCTTCCTCAGCGGTCCATTTCCTACAAGTTGTTGGAAATCCGCCCACCATCAGCCTTTTTGCGCATAATATCCTGCCATCCTTAGGATAATATCGTCTCCCGAGACTGGTCTGGCCTGGTCTTCCCCTCCCTCTTCGCGAAGCTTTAACCCTTCTTTCTGGCGAGGCTCTCACCGGAAAACCGACCTTTGGCCGTGCTCTCCAGCCCCGCCCAGCCTTCCCAAGAATATCTTACCGTACCGGCCAACAAAACAGAAAAAAAGACCATATCTTCTCCTCTCCGTGTTCGACAAAGCTGAGATCGCAGGACCCCAGCAACAGCAATCATGGCCGAGGTTTCATCCACCCGTCTCTACTTGGGCAACTTGCCCCGGAGTGGTAAGTGTCCTGATGCGCGCCGGTCCAGTGGATGCGACGAGGCCATCCGCCCTTGACGCGACCCGTTCCCCGGTTTGGACCAACCCGTACTGATGCCCCCCCGAAGCTACCAAGGCCGATGTCGAAGCCCACTTCGCCACCCATGGTACCGGCGAGATCACCGAAATCAAGCTGATGAACGGCTTTGGTTTCATCGAATACAAGGACGCCATGGATGCCCGCGACGTTGTCCCTGGTAAGTCGTTCGCGCGCGCCCCTACTGCCGGTAGTCATACCTACGTACTCTCCTGCTCTCCTCCCTTGTGCGTCTCCTACTCTGCGTTCTTCAAATCGCTAACAAGATACCTCCTCTCCAGCCTTCCGTATGTTATGGACCTCCTCGATGGACAGCCCTGCTTCTCCTTGATCAACCCAACCCGTCCCGTTCCCTGGCTAATACCTTTGCAAAGATGGATCCGACTTCATGGGCGAGCGCCTCACCGTCCAGTTCGCCCGTGGCTCCCGTCACCGCGAAGCAGGCGCATTTGGTAACCATGAGCGCACCGCGCCTCGCCCCCGCCGAACTCCCCACCGCATGCAAATCAGTGGACTTCCGAATGAAACGAGCTGGCAGGTCTGTTAACACTTCTACTTCCTTCTCCACGGATTGAACAAAAAATTGGATATTCCCCTCCACCCTACTACCCCCCTTCTGAGGTTCTGGATCGCACCTGGCTCGTCTGGGCCGAGATGGATCCCGTCAGATTTCGGGTTTTGGTCTACCGGCCAGGGACTCCTTTCCTCCCTACACCACTTCTGCTCCGTCTTGTCGAGCTGGAGGTCTTGCTTCCTGGTCGGTGTCGCCCCTCCAGGACTGGGCTTCCCGTTTGCTACTCGACCATGTCCGTTACCCCCATTACGCGTCTCCAGTGCTCGATTTTTCTAAGCAGACATGTTTACTGGCGATGGATTCTCCGAGTGGACCTTTCAAAATCCTATGACTTCTTGGTGGCTTTTTACTGGACGGGGTAACTGGGGAACATGCCTCGCTTGGGATATCGCCGAATCACGAAAACCCCTGGACTTCCACTTACATGGACTCTTGGCTTTAGGACCTAAAAGACTTTGCCCGACAATCTGGACTCGACGTCGTCTATTCCGAGACGGGCCGAAACAGCAATGGCGAAGGGTATGGCTGACTTCCAGCAATATTCCCCTCCCCCTCGGGGCCAACCAACATTGCTAATTGGTTGATATCTAGTTTCGTTGAATTTGAGACTGCCGCTGATCTCCGCACTGCCGTGGAGAAGCTAGACGGTAGAGAGTTCAAGGGTCAGCGAGTTAACTGTGTTGCCAACGTAGGTGTCGTTCTCATTATCTCCCGCTCTTACCCTCTTAACCCTGCTCTTGTATGGTTGACTTACCATGGACACAGACCCAACCGGATCCCCCACCACGGGACCGTGCCCGCTCCAGATCCCCTGGCCGTCGGCCTTACCCGGCTCCCGCCGACGACTACGACCGCCGAGGTCCTCGGGGAGGTGGTGGTTACAGCCCTCCCCGCCGCGAAGGCAGCTATCGTGATGGTTACCGCGACCGCAGCCCCCGCCGGGATTACTACGACGACCGCACCCGGTACAGGTCCCCTCCCCGCCGCGGCCCCCCTGTGGACGACTACCCGCCGCCTCCCCCACGGGCTCGCTACGACGAACCATACCGCCGCGAGTATCCCGCCGACCCGTATGTTAACGGCCGTCCGTACGATCGACCCCCGCCACCACGGGACTTCCCGCCGCGCGAGGGCGCTTATCCCCGGGAGGGCGGCTATCCCCGCGAGGGCTACGAGCGCCGCTACTGGTAAATCCTACTACTTCCATGCTCTCTATGTCGGCGCGGGCCTTGACCTGATGGTGTAGATCCCGGAAACCGGCTTAATCCTCCTCCCCGCCACCAGCAGTAGGTCTACAGGTTTTCTACGGCGCTTGATAGCCGGTCTCGGTTCACTATCACCGGTACTTTCGTGGTGGGGGTTTTCGTCTCCGTCGACTATGGCTTTTCCACACAAAAAAAAAAGAGGTTTCCCGGAAAGAAAATGAGATTGCGGTCCCTATTGTGCTTCGTACTATCCAGCTTGGCCGGCATGGAATTCCTGCGTAACGAACTGGAAATGTGCAATTACCCTTGTTACCATCCTCGGCGGAAAGGAAAGGAAAGTAAGAGGAGAGAAAAGCATCAACTATTGCGATGAGGGAATGTGTACGTTGGAACGGACGGGGTGGGTGGGATTGTTCGACGAATGGTAACTTGCTCTGGTTTTCTTAATGTATGTAATGACCGCCTAGCCTGCTATCAAACCCAGGATAGCTATGTACGTCTAGGTATTGCTTGGAACAGACTTCCCATGCTACCTAGGCTGGAGGAACTATAAACCAGTGACCTTTCCACCAACAGTCTCACCAGGGACCCCAACTCGCCCTCACCTTTTACGGCGACGAGTACTTGTAGTCGTACACAGACTTGGAGACCTCGACCAGCTTCTTCACATCATCCTCCCTCTCCCGCAGCCCCTCCTCTCCGTCAGCCAGCCGTTTTGCAAAGGCGGCGTTGCCGAAGATGGCCGTGCCGGGCACGGTCATGCCCCTCTGGACAGCGGGCCTTGCGAGAATGCTGTCGAACCAGCGCTTGACGTTGGGGAACTGGCCCTCCAGGTCGATCGCCGTGAAGTGCGCCAGGTTGACCCATCCGATCATGGACATGTCGGCGATGCTGTACCGACCGCGTCCGGGCCCGGCGACGAAGTCGCGGTCCGCGAGCCGCTTGTCGAGGACCCCGTACAGGCGTTCCGTCTCTCCGATATAGCGCTGCACGCCGTAGGGGATCTTCTCCTTGCTGAAGCGCAGGAAGTGATTGGCTTGCCCTTGCCTTAATTTAGGTGTCAGCGGGGAAAGAACCATTAGACGACGGTAACTACATGACAGTTTTGAGGGGCCGCCGGTTGGACGGTTAATTAAGTAGAGGAGAGATCGACAACGTACATAGGCCCTAGGCCGCCATGCTGCCAGGCAATCCACTGCTCGGAGACGCTGTAGTCGTCCGAGTCTACGGGGAAGCTAAAGCGGTGGTCCGGATCGTAGTGGCGGGCCAGATAGGCAAGCATGGCGCTGCCCTCAAACACGGCGAAGTCGCCGCGGTTGTGGTCGACAATGGTGGGGATGCGGCCATTGGGGTTCAGCGCCGTGTACCACGGCTCCTTCTGGGTGTTCTTCCCTATGTGCACCTGCTGTGTGGTGTATTCAAGACCATAGGCCTCCTTGAGCTCCTCGAGGAGGATGGAGATCTTGTAGCCGTTGGGAGTGCCTGTGGGGCATAAGTGTAAGTGGGGGAGATCAGATGTGCGGTTGGGGAAATGGTGGTGTCACCAACCAAAAGTCAAGAGCTCGATGCCGGACTTGGCAATTAGGCCAGTTGGTTCAGCCATTTCTTCAGGTTCAGCTGCGCTTGAGTATAGTGCTTGGAATTGGAGAGGGTATACAGGTAGGTTGAGCTTGGATCGAGTGGTGAAAGGGCTGCTAGTTCTTAAAAGGGGGGCTTGTTTTCGATGTGTGAATGATGTTGGGGAGACAGACGGGATGGCAAGCGAGGAGGCGAGACGCCGTCTTATAGGAGATATTGACGGTCCTATTGACGGCCCCTTCCTCAGCATCATGGCCGACATGTGCGCCTTCCGGTGCCGCGGGGGTTTCTCCCGTCAATAGTTCTCATGCGCGCCAGGTAGGAGCATTCCCCTTTGCAATCTTGACAGCACTCACAACGCCGATATTTCCCGCGTGTAAAAGAAGCTGAGGAGTTAAGCGAGGTTGCAGCTAGCGGTATATTTAGGGTGAAGCTTCGTCAGCAGAAGCTTGGTCGACTATCAAGAACATGGAATGCTTAGGAATCCCTCGCTTACGTAGGTATATTTCCATCCCAGGAAGTTACTGTGATGGCATTGGAGCTACCACCTTAGGTAGGTACCTAGGTACCTACCTAGTTTTGTAAGGATTGTTTGGATCCACATCCCCAGATTTCCCTCTGTGGCCACTAAGTTCGGCCAGCTCGGTCAGCAAGTTCACAATGAGTATTTACCCTGTATCATTGAATGACGTCGCTATTAACAAAGGATACGATGTTGCTACCCGCGGCCAGAAACTTCCTAACAAATACGACGCATTTATGATCAGCGCTTCTCTTGGAAATAGGGTCGTAAGGTGCCATCCTTTTGCAGTTGGTCGTGCAGTCTGCCCAATAATTAGCCCAAATCAAGCCAAACTGACTCTTGGACAGTGCGAGAAACGTTGCTTTACTTTATAAATCAAAATAAGAGCCGTCGAAATATGCGGGCTTGTGGCGCAGCTGGTAGCGCGTTCGCTTAGCATTTTCTCCTGCGAAAGGTCCCGTGTTCGATTCATGGCGAGTCCAATTTCTTTTGCCCCTTGTCTCTCTCCTTTATTTTTTTCTTTCTTTCATTCTCTTTATTATTAAATTGTTTTTTTCCCTCCTTCCTTTTTGTTAGGGGAGTTGGGGGGTTGGATTCTGTCCATTTTCCTTTCACCCCCCCAAACCCCTATTTTTTTCATCTGTAGGTAACCCTCGCCTCATTCGGGTACCCGCCTCCACCAGACTTCCATCATGGCATAAATGCCAGTGGGTTCATTTCTCTGCTCCCTGGTATTATTGCTGAACAGGTATGCCTTCAGAGCTACCCTCTGACGCTCTAACATTGTGTTCCCCTTCGGCTATTAAACAGGATGGTCTCGTCCATCGTGGAAAGATCTTCATCTTCACAACCACCACCCTCATACCTCACACCCCCGAGTATTGCTGGCCGCTAAAATATGCACTTTCTTGCGGATACACTTTGAAGTAATTGACGATTCTCTTTGTTGTTGGCATCGAAGTTTGCAATTGGGACTCGGAGCCTTCTCTGATATTCTGGCTTCTGGACCTCGGGATGTTTCTTGTCTGCATTGGTTTCGTAACCCTTCTGTCCACCTTTATTGAGTCTAGGATGCCCAGCGGCAGCCTAGGTTTCCCGACCTTTTGCGATTCCGGATGTCCTTTAACTGCATTGGAAACCCAGGCCTTCTAGAGGTCGTTGTGGTTCTTGTCTGCCTAAGATTTTTGTAAGGCTGGGATGTCCGCTTGCGACATGGGTTGAAGTGCTCTGGCCACATCAGATCTTTAGGACACCTTGGGGGTAGCTTCCATTATCTTATAAGATGTAGTCATAGTAAGCTAGAAGAGCTGCCATGACTGGCCATGTTAAGACAGGAAAATAAGTTGCCTGATCTTCCTCGTTTTCGCGTTCTCAACTGCAGTAAAATATGGAACTTCGCACACTATCTCCCCTTTGCTTTCAGACAGGCTCCGAGCCAAAGCTTGCTGCTGCAAAATATAACGAGGCTGTGGCAGCATAAAAGGGGCATCTGGGAGTTGGCGCTTGAGCTTCATCGTTGCCGTTTTTCAGGTCGTGGAATGTACGTACCGCATCCCGTAACCTTAATGAGGTTTAAGCTAGCAATGGAACGAATTGATCAAGGCAAGGGGATGTCGCCTTGGTTCTGACAGCTGGAAGATCATTATTGAGCTGTGACTTGACGGCGTACGCGAGTCCAAGTAACGTGACCTGTCGGCGCTTTTTTCGCGCGTTCTCAGAGGACCAAACGTCCCTCGCACGCACAGAATAACCCAACACACCGCTTCGCCACAGGAAAGGTGGTAATCTGGTAGTTCCGACTACCTCAACACCAACACAATAATGCTTTCTTGGAATATAGTGTTTGGCATCCGCTAAAGCCTATAACCTTTTATAAGAAGCTCATTTTCTAGTGGGGAGAGTGGCGCAGTCGGTAGCGCGTTGGTCTCATAATATCCTATTATGTCGCTATCCAAAGGTCGCGGGTTCGAATCCCGTTTCTCCCAGCTATTTTTGATATTTTTGCAAGTTTTTGTTCCAGAATGTATCTCCAGACACCACAACCGCGTCCTCGACCTGCGCTAGATAGGTTGTATTGATATGTTGATATGGGACTTGGTTAAATCTGACTAGGACGAGTGCTGTCTATCCTTGACAGTAGAGCGAGCCTCTCCACCTCATTTGGAAAGTGACTTGACGACAGGAAGATGACTGCGGACTGCTACTGCTCGGAAAATGCATGTCTTCTAACTAGCTGCTTCTGGCATTTTTAATGTATACTTATAAGAATTTTTTTTAATGTGACATGTAGGTGTGTGTTCCAGAGCTGATACATTGCCTGTCCCTTTGACCTCCTCAGTCGCCTGGGCGAGCATACACTTGTTGTCGGAGAAGCACTTTTGAGGCTTGCCAACATTCTAGACGGAGACAAAGCTAGAATTATAGAAAGACAATGCTGATCTTAAGACGCAACTGATGATCATGTCAACTTCAGACGTGCCATCAAATGCCACCCAAGGCTCTCGCGACGTCACACGTTGGTTTGGTGGTCCCATACTAGATTGGCTAGGAGGATGCGAGGTGAGTTGCACGAACAGAGTTGTCCAAACATGGTCACAGGAGGATCGGAGACTTTAAGGGACAAGGAACCCACTACTTTTACGCAGTTAAGTAGGTATATACCTCTACTCGTTAGCACCCCCTCCAGTCGCCCCTACATTGGCCTGGCAGGTAGGGCAAGTGCCTACACAGAACGGAATCTCCCTACCTACCTTAGCTACTATCTAAATGTCGGCGGTACCGGCGCCAACGACCGCATGGCAGGCGACATCCACCAGTGGGATGTGTGACATATGTCTCAGCTGCCATACCGGACCTACAAGGATATCGGGGGCTGGTTCGTGTCCGAGTTCGCTGCAAGGCCGGGCAAAATGTCGCTGGAACAGGTGCTAACTGCCCGGGTGACTGGGTTAATAACAAGGAACGAGGAGTGCGTACGCCAGCACCACCTAGTACATCAGCCATGACATTAGCTGCGCCAGATCATCCTCTTGAGGGCCTTGTAGGAGGCGAATAGAGGGAACAGGAAGGAGGCGATGGATGCCCGACTTAAACGTGCCGCCGCCTTGTGCAGCACAATGACAGGCCCTAATGCTGCCCTTGATCGCCAATAAAAAGAATCCCGGTCCGCATGTTTATAATAAGATATAGATCTCATTAGGATTTGTTAAAAAAGTTAAATATAAAACCACCTCGGTCCTGCAGGTGCGCAAGCTGTCAGCCACACACTCCTACTAGAGTCACATGACAGATCACGTGATTGTTTAAAACAAAAAACAAAAGGTCGACCCCGGAATCGAACCGGGATTGTCAGAATCAGAATCTGAAGTGATAACCATTACACTAGTCAACCACTTCGTGGAGAAAATGGGCCTAGATTTACTATATAAAGTGCAAAATGCCGACGCACGCACGTTCCATGCTAGCGGCCGCTATTTCGGCCATCTCCACCCTGTGCGCAATTGCTACAGTTGATTTCCGAGGATGAAAATTGATTATTTATACCTTAACTGAGTGTTTTTCCTCTTTCCCGGTGTAATTCAGGCCATTGCGAGTTTCTATATATGGACGTAAACTGAATTGTTGCACCAGAGCCTTTTTGACCTTGCTTCGTGCCAGTCGGTGGTCCTGTTAGGGGACGGCTTTCGGGACCTTCCCAAAAGTGGCCGAGGGGATTCCAGCGACAACACCGCAATAATTATTTGACACCGATTCTGGCGCCAGAGACAGCCGCTAGGGCTGTCCCTGCGGCCGGCCCTCGCAGGTCCAGGGCCTGCAGAGCCCTCCTAAAGATCCTGCATGTTGGCCCGGCCGACCACTAACACCGTCGTCGATCTCCTAGACGGTCGCAGGGCCTGGGATTCGTTAAATCCAAGTCCTCCGACGTTGTCAAAGACACCCCGACCAGTTCTAAGTTCCATTTCCAAGGATAATAACTAATGCGTAGACCTAGTAGAGCTGTTTCATGAATTCCCTTACCAGCGAGTAGTAAGCCTCCAATTTGCACTTTCCATGTGCGTGTAGAGCATAAGGCAACTGGGTAGTTAATGTGAGGTGTACAATTACGCAGCTCCCCTCGAACCAGTTGTTCTCAGCAATGAACGGTCAACACCCAGCACTTTGATAGTATCAGACTATCAATACACCTCAATTTACCAGAGGATAATAACATTCGCCTGTTATCCTAGAAGAGCACTGACGTACGTACGACCTTTCACAACTAATGCAAGCACAACGGCTAAGCACAGAATTCCGTCACTTCCAGCTCATCGTCTTTGTTAAGAATCTCCTACCCAGCCAACATCAGGGCGCCAGTGAGTAGCAGGAACTTATGACTGGAGATCGTAAAAAAGGACACATCTACACCCCCCACTCCCTTTCAGACCTTGCTGTCGGGCTTATCATCAGACTCCCCAGCATTATCATCATCCGGTGAGAAGTTCAGGCTGATGCTATTCACGCAATGGCGCTCGTCAGTCGGCGTCGGGAAGCCCTCACCCTTGAAGACGTGTCCTAGGTGGCCGCCACATTTGGAGCAGACAATCTCGGTCCGGAGCATCCCCCCGGTGCGATCCTCGTGCCGGGTGACAGCGCCAGGCAGGCTGTCGAAGTAGGCCGGCCATCCACAGCCGGACTTGAACTTGTGGTTGGCCTTGTACAGCGGCGCATTGCAACCAGCACAGCTATACACGCCCTCGGTGGGGTAGTGCTTGTCATACTCCCCAGTTCCAGGCGGCTCAGTGCCCTTCTCTCGGAGAACTCGGAACTGCTCTAGATAAGGGTATTAGTATCCATGTTTCCCATTGCCACTGCAAATTGGAGGGACATTCGAGCTATACTCACCCTTGTTGAGAACAGCACGCCATTCGTCGGGCGACCGCTCATCTGGGTAAGACATTTTACTGGATGCAGGGGCGGACGTGCTGAAGAAGCTCCCAAGCAGGGGTATCGATGGCATCGACCTCAGAGCGGGGTACTTTGAGTGAAGCTGATGAGCTCGTAGCTTAGGGAAATGCGAAAAGGTAAAAAAAGCGCGGACGACAGATGCGAAAGGAGGAAGGCGCATGAAGTGCGAGGTTGTAGTTTGCTGTTGTGTGTTTGAGTGTAATAAGGTACGCTAATCATCGAAGGGGAGGGGTGGGGGAGGGGGGAGGTGCAATTTATATTCAAACCCTCGAGATTGTCAGGTAAAAGTTGGATACTCCGTACAGCCACGAAGACAAAGAAGTGTTCCGTAGAGACGTTGACAAATCACCCATCTGATCCAATGCTGGGATGTGGTTGCACGGGTGACGATGGACCGCAGTCGTGATCCGCAGTCGAGCTGCTGATATAGTTTGGACCAGAACCGCTTGAGGCAAAAGCGGTTATGTAATCCCATTGCCGCTCGGCTCCTGCCACACCACCTACCCCTGCCGCACCTTATCGCCGTAACGTTAGGTGGCGGATTGACCTCAACTTCCCCAAACCACAACCCGCATTTACAGATATCTGCCTAACTGCCCCCAAGGGCGTACGTATACAAAGTAAAAACCACTGCGCAACCCCCAAAGCCACCCTTCCGACGATTTGGAATATAGCTTGATATCTCCGACCTTTACTTGCCATGTCTCGGCGCCCGCCCAATCCCGCTGCCGAGCGCGCAGCCCAGAATCAGCAAACTATCAAGAGCCTCCTAAAATTAGATGCCAACAAGGTATGCGCGGATTGCAAGCGCAATAAACGTAAGCCAGCAGCGCCTTTGCCCTCCCCCGCCGTCTCCTACATCGAAGTCTAAAGCGGGTATCAATGTTAACCTCGTCCCGTTGTTAATAGATCCGAGATGGGCGAGCTGGAATTTGGGCGTGTTCGTCTGCATTCGCTGTTCTGGTATCCATCGGGGCATGGGCACGCACATCAGCAGGGTGAAATCGGTCGACCTGGATTCCTGGACGGACGAGCAACTACAGAGCATCTTGAGCTGGGGCAACGCGCGTGCCAATAAATACTGGGAGGCGAAGTTGGCCGCCGGTCACGCCCCCTCCGAGGCGAAGATTGAGAACTTCATTCGGACGAAATATGAACTGAAGAGATGGGTTATGGACGGGCCAATTCCGGACCCCTCCACGCTTGATGCCGACGGAGACGACGACATCCCATTGAGTGTCGTCAAGGAGAAACAGAACGTCGAGCGGAGAGAGTCGGTTCGAAAGGCCTCGGTCGGGCAGACAGCCACTCCTCGCTCCGTTGCGCCACCACCTGCTGATCTCATGGGAGCCGATCCTGCTCCTCTAAGAGCAAGTACCACGAGCCCGCCCTCGGCGAAGCTCTCGCTCAAGGCTGAAGCCGCGCCCCCAAAGACAACCAGTACAAAGGACTCCCTTCTAGGACTCGACTTCCTCGGCACAGAATCACCCGCTCCTCCCCGGCCCGCGAGTACGACCGGCACTCCCGGAACCGGTGGCCAGTCGCGGCCCGATCTTAAACAATCCATCCTCTCACTGTACGCAACAGCCCCGCGACCGCAGCCCCCTCCGCAGCAGACGGCCCATTCGCCCTCCCCTTCATTCGGCGCAATGCAGTCTCCAGGTCACCAAACACAGGGATCGTTTGGGGGCCACCAACCTCAGAGCTCATTTGGGGGTCTCAATGACGCTTTTAGCGGGCTGAGCTTTGCAAACCAGTCGCAGCAACCCAAATCTCCCCAAAGGGATGCTTTCTCCGGTTTAGGCAATATCAACAGCGGCCGGCCAACACCTCAGAGCACCAACTCTGCCTTTTCTAACCTGGGTGGCGGTTCCTTCTTCGACCCGAAGCCAGCAATGCCCTCTACCACTACACACCAGCCAAAGCAGGCTACCGGGAGCATGGGCGCGTTCGGTGCGCTTGCATCCCCGACGGCACCTGCGGCTCCAAAGCCCGCCCCTGCCCCGGCATCTGCCGCCCTTGGTGATCTCTTTGATTTCTCCGCCCCGGCACCACAGCCGAGCATGCCTTCTCCCCCAGCTGCGGCAACCACTACCAATACAACAAGCTCGGTGTTCAACCTTACCCCAAGCCAACCCAAGGCTCCGGAACCCGCACCAACCAGCGCCTTGGGTTCCATGAGCAGTAACTTGTCCAATGCAGACGTCTGGGGCAGCAATGCTTGGGCGACTCCCGAGCCCACGAATAAGAGCCCTGAGATCATGAAACCTTCCCTCGCTGCACCGACGAGCAGCTTCGGCTGGGGAGCACCAGCCAACCCCCTTGCGAACCAAAGCATCGTGCCGGGCGCGTCAGGGTTCGCGCCGAAGGTAGCGGCTGACGAGGAGTTTGGCGGTTGGGCCAGCAGCGCCGCGCCGGCCACTGGGGGGTCGCCGAAACCAGCAGGGGGACTTGGAGCCAGCGAGGACTTGTTCTCGAACGTGTGGCAGTAGATAGGCAATTATAAGTGGAGGCAAGACGTGGAGCCGCCATTTCGACAGCAAACCGCTCGTCCCACAACACGCGGGCACTAGAAAAAGGTTGAATATGGCGGATGTTCTGTATGTCCTCTGTACACTGTAGACAATAGCCGAAATAAAAACATAGCTTCCTAACGAGGAAGACCCTATACAGCCGCTCACGAATAACCAAACCCAGCCTTGACTCCAATGCTATGCCCATCCCAACTATGTACCAAATCGTCCATCGCTCACCCCACTCACCCCCAGGCACACCTGCCTCTAGGATCAGCTTCCTGGTACATCCCGATCGCCTTGTTCGTTACACATGGCTCCTTTTATCGCCTTCTGGTCGACAGCCTCAACCAGGATGTGCCGGAGAGTGAATACCGCCCCACATGCCATGCCTCGTTACTAGTTCTTTGTTGCGTCATTGTTTTTTGAGCGATGCCTTAGAAGAACAGCCTCGACATATAGTACAGCACTATGAACGCCGCGATGAGGATGCCGGAGAGCTTGAGTATCGCCACCTTATTCCCAGACGCGGCCATCCGCCCGAGCCGGCCGGCCGAGCCCTTCATTTGCGTCGTCATGGATGAGAACGTGTCAGACTAGAAAGCGGACGCACGATATTGTCAGCAGATGTATAGAGTGGAGACTGTACACAGCTCGGGGGATTGGGCTGGGGGTACACACTGTAGAGTCGATGACCTCGTGTGCGCGCGAGCTGTCGTAGATGTCGACGGTCACGCCGCGGAGCGCCGACACCTTGGCCGAGAGCTCATCGAGGCGATCGTTGTTCTGGCGCTCGCGGTCGTAGCTTTCTGCCATTTTGAGTTTGAAAGGGGTTTGCGGCGGGGGCTACCACGACTGCAGTGGCGATAGAGATTTTAGGGGGGAGGTCTCAGGGTTCGTTTGGGATCGAGACAGGCTCGGAAGGCGGCGGGAGATCACGGGGCCGTGGCAGTGAGACGCTGCTCTTTTCTGTGGTTCCGGGTTGATCGGACGACTCGGGGCACCTTCGTAAGCGCTATAGAATTGAAAAGCCGACCAGTAGAGATTGTTGAGGCTCAGTAACGTCGTCAGGGCAACGTTTTTAGGTCTGTAGGTGAGCACGGGGGATTGACGATAGGGGCAAATTGATGACGACGTTCATGTGCCAGATTTGCGCCGACTCAAGACCAAATGCTCAAAGGGTGCTGCGCCACAACCAGCAAAGACGTACGTTTAAAGTTGCACAGCCACGCTTGCCGACTGATCCTGCGGAGGAGGGTTTCTTTGGGTGGGGCGATGTGGGGTAGAGTTCATGTGAGATGGCATAGCGGCCACTGGAAGTTGTCCGTCCCCTTCAACATTCACAACCAGGACAGCCTGAATTAATACGTTGCTGATATTCACCTACTACCCTCCTCCGGAGCGATACTGGTTTCTAATACATTACCTCCATTGCCGGAGTCTAGACCTAAACCTTCCTCGCTGCCCTCCGATATACCCCTAATCGCCCGCAGCCCGCTCTGCCAAGCAACAGCAAGGGATCGCATACGACGCTTTCCGTAAAGCTGCGTTCCGCCTCGTCTGGGTTCCCTCCTACAGTGGCATCACCCAGGAACTCCTACAACCTGCCTCCTGTATAGGTATTTTTTTTTACCCTAACAAACCGGTCCGATCATTCGATGGTCATGGGTTTACACAACCCCCTCCCGTCTTCTATGGCGTGTAAGTACTATCCCGGAGCTTCCGTCCCCCTCAACCCAAACCCGCAGCGGGACTCAGGAGAGGGCCGTGAAACGACTGCTAACGCAACCCGTCTATGCGACAGCGGAGTGTAAGAAGTGTGGCAAGATCCTTGCCAGCTTCGTCGACCCGCGCCAGTCTTTCGGCCCCGAGAAGGTGATTCCGCCATCCGTCCTCGCGAGCGCCAAGGGCCTCGCCATCCTCACCGTCATCAAGGCGGGCTTCCTCGGCTCGGCTCGTTTCGGCAGCGGCCTCGTGGTCGCGCGCCTACCCGACGGCAGCTGGAGCGCGCCGACCGCCATCGCGACCGGCGGAGCCGGCTTCGGCGGCCAGATCGGCTTCGAGCTGACCGACTTCGTCTTCATCCTCAACGACGCGAGCGCCGTCAAGACCTTCTCGCAGGCAGGGTCGCTGACCCTCGGAGGCAACGTGTCGATCGCCGCGGGGCCCGTGGGGAGGAATGCGGAGGCTGCCGGTGCGGCGTCTCTGAGGAGCGTGGCTGGTATCTTCAGCTACTCCAAGACCAAGGGCCTATTCGCGGGCGTGTCTCTTGAAGGCTCGGCCATCGTGGAGAGGAAGGATGCAAATGCGAAACTGTACGGGCGGGCCGTCTCGGCGAGAGAGCTTCTCAGCGGCGGGGAGCGGCCGCCCCCTCAGGCAGCACCGCTGCTGAATATCCTCAACTCGAGGGTGTTCAACGGCACGGCGCAGGGGTCTCAGGACGACCGGATGTACAACGATATCCCCGTCTACGATGATTCGCACGACAAGGTCATCTGGGGTGACAGGAGGGGTAGCGCGATGGGCGAGGGCCAGTCGCGCGACAACGACTCCACGGCAGGCGGCGAGCACGGGCACGACGAATATGGCCGCCCCAAGCGCGCCTCCACCTGGCGGGATGACGGCTACGACGAGCCGCCGCAGCGGTTCGGGGCCGGCTCGAGGTCCAACACGTTCAACGACGCGCCTTCCAGCTCAAGGGGGTATGATAATGGCGCCCCTAGTCCGCGCCGGCCCACGGCGCCGAAGCCGAACTTTGCTAGCAAGCAGAACCTCCTTAAGAAGAATGAGGCCGTGGCGCTGTTCTCGTTTGAAGCCGGTCAGCCAGGCGACCTGTCTTTCAAGAAGGGCGAGGTGATTACTGTGCTAAAGAAGACAGAGAGTGATAACGACTGGTGGTATGTATCCCCCATGGTTTTCCTTTCGAGGAATATGGATGGTGCTTACTAGTATTACAGGACCGGCATGATCGGGAGTAGAAGTGGCATTTTCCCCAGCAACTACGTCAAGATGCAATAATGAACCAGGCTCGTAACACTATTCGTGACTGGGCTCTGGCCCTGTCTGAGGGTGAGGAAAAAGGGTTTTATTTCTCTGCCTAGGGTTAGATTGGGTTCGGGAAGTTGACGACGATATGAATATGCGCATATGGTTGGAGAGTCAGTCGGGGCATCCGAAGGCCTTTTTTCCAAGGGCGAGGTTTCGGGACAAGGCACGGAGTGAAGACCGGGAAAGACTGGGAAAGACAAGACAGACAGAGTGGTGGACTTCAAAGAACACCCACTATCCGTACACTGGTGGCAATTATGGGCGGTGGGTGCGTTTCTGTTCGAGCATCTGTTGTTCCGATATCCCACGGGTCTCGTTTTGTTTGGAGTTTAAGAGGTCATCGCTCGTGAATATGGATACATGGGCCCCTGTTGTGTTGCCATTTGGTTCCAGTCTGCATACTGATATCTCTAGTTTGTTCGCGAAAAGAGGTAGTTAGAGAATGCCTTGCTCGAGAGATTTTGACGCATACATGTATACTCTGCAGCCCGCCCTACGTGCGCAAGTGAATTACCCCTGAATCCGATCTAACCTCGCCGGTAGCCAGCAGGAAATGGATACCCTGGGTTAAGGCACTTGGGCGAGCCTATAAACAGTTCTTCTTTGAACCTTGTAGTTTTGGCGCAACAAGAGAGCAACATTGACGGTGATGGAAGTGTGAAAGCAGATGCGTGCCATGTTTGTAAGAGTATCATCCTCCACCATCAGGACAAGCAATGCAAATAGTGGTCATACCACTATCAGAACCCAGATTCCAGGGCAAAGTTGTACCAATACGGTCAGAATAGACAACGCCGAAGTCACATGGAAAGTGACGGCTGTTTGGCTGGCGGCGTGTTAGGGAGCTACATCAGGTTTCTCTCTACCTGAACCTTTGCAAACAGCGCCGCTCCTTAGACCCCAACGATATAATGAGAAGAGCTGGTTTTGTGGAATATAATGGAGGATATGATAGAGGATATCTTAGTATTATCGTGTGTTGACCGCCTCGGCAGGTAGGTAGGGAGGTAGGTACCAACTGTCCTATTGTTCAAGGCCCCGTCGAGATAGACTTTGACAATACGGATCAAGTGCCCAACCCCTATCCACCCTTTATTGTCAACCGACAATAATTACAATACACCTAGTGGCTATATTCAACATTCATTCTAAGACATATATATATATAACTTCTTGGAAGACTAGGTCCTTTCTCAACACCTTACAACAACCATCTTCACTAAGTTGATGATAGCTTTTGATTCCTTACCAAAGTTCATCGATTCACACATCCTGACCTTCTTTCCACCTGCATACTGAAGGGAGAGATACCAGAAGTATCACTGGAGAAGAACTACATCTATCTGCCACTGAAGGCTGTCGTGGTAATTCACCACCGCTGTCAACATCCCGCGCCTATCCAGTAGATACCAGGATACAATATCCCGAGCCAGCCACAACAGATCCAAGCATCTGTTCTTGTAAGAGCCTCTCACGTCCTTGGTTACATTCCCTGAAGCTAATAGTTTCTAGTCCACTTCACCCACCTTGAGCATGTCTCTTAGCGAAGAGTCTACCGCCTTCGGCAATCACCTCACCTCCTGGGAGCCATCCCCCGAAGAAGGTCATAGATCCCCAACACCGATATTCCCAGATAATATCACGAGCTACTTCACACATGAGTGGCTGGATTCCTCCTCAAGCCACCCGATGGCAGACCGGGAGGTGTCGCCCTTTACCTCCCCAGAGGGCAACAGTCCCGAGAGCGACACCAAGGTCGAAACTGAAACCGGAGTAGAGCCACGGGAGGCAACTCCCCTTTCCGACGATTCCCTCGACGCCAGAAGTGAGTGGTTCTGGAGCGCCTCGGAGATCTCCGCCACTAGCGAGACTTCAGGGTATGATAGCACTTGCTCGCACTACCCCCCCAACCCTACGAGGTAACCATGGCGCCAACCTCGGGCTCAGGGTCCGACTCCGACTCCGACTCGGAGGAAGAATCAGTCAGGATCAAGAGCCTGTTCTCTGCCAACTCCCTTCAGTGGGGTAAGCGCCGGTTCTTCCATATTGAACCGACCGCCGACTCGCGCGAGTCGGCCCCGAAGCGGCGGGTAACACGGTTCATACGAGACGGCGTCGCTGTCAAGAGGGTGAACAGCCTGCCCATGGCCCGGTGGGAGGCCATCTTCCAGTCCCAGAGCCTTGGTGACCTAGTCCGGGGTGCTCCGGCCCACCCCCTGCCCTCGCGGGCAGGGGTCCGGCGCCATATCAAGTCCTTCGTGACGGACCACCGCCGAATCTACCTTCGGATTGTGTGGGGGAACGGCCCCGCGGTGGCGGTGGCGGGGGCTCAGATGGCCTCGGAGGAGTCTAGTGCCTCGGAGGAGGAGGAGGACGAGGACGAGGATGAGGAACACGAGGACCAAGAGATGGGGGAGCTCTCGGTCCCTCCCGTCAAGGAGTAGGATCGCCCACGGCAAGGGGCCATTAGGCGGGCACAGTAGACTGGGCATGGACGCCCATGGCTTGGTTTTTTTTTGCCGCTTTTTTCATTTGCGAACAGTTTGTTTTCTTAACGAGATACCCAGGCGTTTGGCGTGACATTCAGATCGGACGGGGGCGCATAGTATAGTTTTTGGACGCGTAAAAGTACAATCTCGGGATCAATCCTCACAGTAACTGGCAATTGCATTAGTCGTGTTGTCAATTGGGACTCTGACTTGAAAATCTTGTCTTGGAGAGGGTTGAAAGTGCTATGCAAATTCATCCTCTGGTTAGAAATGGCCATACCGTACCCCTTTATTCTCCCTGATCCGACATATTAACCCTGAATTCCCAGACATGACATTTAAGTTCCACT